>Ga0315904_10002453_pt1 | contig 28732 bp, 16 predicted proteins | sample LakEriMetagenome_6_FD_203529 | JGI IMG/M metagenome (GOLD analysis project Ga0315904, IMG submission 203529) | Freshwater fungal communities from buoy surface, Lake Erie, Ohio, United States - Buoy 12 MA120 | ecosystem: Environmental > Aquatic > Freshwater > Lake | place: USA: Lake Erie, Ohio...
CATGGCGGTGCTTTCCCGGATCCCTCAGACGCGCCTCGCAAGCTCGGCACCGGGACGATTGAGGACAATCGTCGAACACTTTTGTTCAACGGCTGTCCTCAGCCGTTTGCCGACAAGCTTTAGCTTGGCGTTGCTTTCCTGGATTCTTCAGACGCGCCTCGCAAGCTCGGCATCGGGACGATTGAGGACAATCGTCGAACACTATTGTTCAACGGCTGTCCATTGTTCAACGGCTGTCCTCAGCCGTTTGCCGACAAGCTTTAGCTTGGCGTTGCTTTCCTGGGTCTTTCAGACTCGCCTCGCAAGCTCGGCACCGAGACGATTGAGGACAATCGTCGAACACTTTTGTTCAACGGCTGTCCTCAGCCGTTTGCCGACAAGCTTTAGCTTGGCGTTGCTTTCCTGGATCCCTCAGACTCGCCTCGCAAGCTCGGCACCGGGACGATTGAGGACAACCGTCGAACACTATTGTTCAACGGAGATTGTTCAACGGCTGTCCTCAGCCGTTTGCCGACAAGCTTTAGCTTGACGTTGCTTTCCTGGACCTTCAGACCCGCCTCGCAAGCTCGGCACCGAGACGATTGAGGACAATCGTCGGGACACTATCGCCCCCTTTTCATTTTTTCCGGGGCCATTACCTCGGACTGATAGATTTCTCAGGTCGACTTGCCTCCTATCGGCGATGCATCGAGGCAAGGGTCTTGGTAGTCGACTGATCACCAATCATGAAATCTTTCCAGTCTCCGAACTTGTTACAAGTCCCCTCAAGATCGTACTCGTGCGAAACCAACTCGCCGATAAACGCTTGTACCGGTCGCTGGCCTGCAGGCTGCATATGATGCGTTGCCACCTCGGACGCAAAATTCAATAGCTCATACACTCGGCACTTTGCCGGTAGCGTGCGCTGTCGCTTGAGACTCAGCGTATCGGGATTTGCCAAACCGTAAATTTCACCAAAGTCCCCCACCGTTTTCCGAAACGCTCCCATGATGTCGGGGCTTGCACTCAAAAGCGATGCTCCATCCGATCCGATTGACGGCTTGCGCACATGCCCGTTGTTGTATGCCTTAGCGATCACCTTGTACAAAGCCTGAGCCTCGGCCATCGATGCCCAACTGCTGGATGCCGACTCGAACCGCTGCCGAAGTGCCGCATAACCTTCTTCATTGTTGAAACTATCTAGCGCTCGCTCGATGGCAAACTCCCCCCTGTCCTTACCCTTGCCCAAGCTCAATTCGCTTCGGAAAGTTGGCGAGAACCCAATCGCACCGTTCGAGCACAGCAGCCGCAGCAGTGACAAATAAATCGCCGGTCGACCAAACCCATCGATTGGCGTATCCAACTGATAGCGATTCTCAAACGTGTCCCCCGCGATCTTGAAATCCACGGAGTGTTTGAGTTGGTGCCGGCTGGTTACCACACCATTGTTGTAAGTTACCTGGTCAGGACCGTACTCCTGGAGCAACTGATTCAAACTCTCGTACTGAACGATCGATGCCGACGGGTTGCTGATCCCAAGCAACTTCTGCTTGCCATCCTCTTGGTGCTCGACACACCAGCGGACTTGGTCGTTGCTGGCCACTTGCGAGATCCGTTCGAAAACCTCCAATGGCGAAAACCAGTTGAAAAAGTTTTCAGTAAACCCAAACCTTCTGTGCAGCGACTGCCAAAACCGCTTCGTGGCCGTCAGCGGACGCCCTTGTAGATTGATCCGACGTATCGACCTGTCTTTTGGTTCATCCGATGTCCTTACCGCTTGAATCTCATTGATCTTGCAAACGCCGTACTCAAATGTCGATTTCATCTGTGCTCTCCTTAAGATAACCATGCAATTCACGAAACACTTAACACCAACGAATCAATCGCTGTTCTCTTCAAAATTGATTTGCTCGGTCGTGAGGATCATTTCACACACTTCCGAAGGGTTTTTTTCATTACTCTTCTGTAGCCGATTCAGCGATGCGCTGAACACGTTTGCTTTTTGGTTTGCCGATGAATTCCGGCAAGGCGACTTGGATGCTTGCCAACGCAAGAACCGTTTTTTGGCTGATCGAGACCAACTCCTCGTTGGCTTGTAAGCTGCGCCATTGGCCATCGGTCCAAGAGTATTGCATGGCCGCTTGGGCAGTGCGTGTCATCGGCCATCGGGTGTCCTGGCACTGCACCACCTGCTTGTAAGCGTGTTCGGGCAGTTTGCGGAAAACCCGACCTGCCATTTGGATCGTCGACGAGCAACCGCTGGGCCGCACAAAGACCGTCTTGATCGTCGGCTCGTCCATCCCCTCGACAAGGACTTGGGAATTGACCAACACTTGGATGTCCCCGGTGGCAAAGGCATCGAGTTGCCGTTCGCGGTCGCTGCTACCGGTGACCACTTCGGCGTTGACACCATGTTTTAGAAGTCTTTGTGCAGCGATCTTGCAATCCGCGATCTTGTGAAAATACATGAGGCTTTTGCCCCAGCGATTTTGGTCGCGCAGATAAGCGTCTGCGACTTGTTCGGGGCGAAAGCTCGGCAAGGTGTAGTGGTGGTACTGCGAAAGGTATCCGTCTTGGATCAGTTGATGGATCCCTGCATCTCGAACGACTTTATCAAAACAGAGCTTCAGCTTGTCGGCCCGGAATGGAGTCGCTGACAGACCGATGATGTATTTCGGCTTGATCAGACCGTGGATCGCCATCATCGAATTGCAGCAATCGTGCTGAGCTTCATCGACAACGATCACATCGAGTTCGGTGGGTGGATTTCGGTCAAACATCGAAAACGTCACCAAATTCACCCCGAGGCGTTTAAGCTCGTTTTCCTTGTGAGCTTGGGCCAGTAAGTTACGCCGCATTGCGACCCAACCGATGCGGAGGTTTTCGGTCAGTTCGAGGCCACGGCATGCCAGTAGGCCCATCACGGTTTTGCCGCTACCGGTTGGGCTGTGGATCAGAATCGATCGGATGCCGTTGGAAAGTTCGCGCCAGGTCTTCAATACGATTTTCCGCTGGTACTCGCGGGTTTCGATATTCGACTCACGGAGAATAGCGTCGAGCGTTGAATCGTAAGATGAGTCGTGCATTGGATCGATTTTCATCCTTGCGTCTCCCTGACGACCGCTGACGCTCCCAGACAAGCTCTTGAGTGCACCTTGGAGATTTTCAGTGGAACCTAGCATGTGATCATTCCTCCTGTGTGGTTTGGAACGTAAAGTCGAACTGGGGAGTTCGAGTGAACCCTCGGCAACTAAAGTTTTTTCTATTGGTAACACCTAGCTGTGACACCTCTGGTCACTGCTACGTTCAGCTTCCGAAAAAAACCGCGATTTTCCCCATCAGCCCGAAGGGCACGAGAATCGTCCCATAGTGGCTCGACGACTTGCGACGTTGACACGAAAAAACCCAAGGAGTCCCTTGGGTTTGTCTCGTCCTGTCGGCTTTTGTCCGAAGCTGGCTTACTGTCTGGAATGGGCGAAGAGGGACTGCCAAACCCAGTGAATTTTCATTAAAAACACAGGTTTTCGAGCCCGCCCGAGCAAAACGAGAAGCACCTCCATCGGCGTCGATTCTTCCGCTATCCAAACCGCCCTTGGGTCTCAATGAAAGGTACTTCAATCCACCCCCCTACGAACCATCCCCAATCGGCACACCCGCTTCGCAACTTGCCCAACTGCTAAGCCTCTGGACGAAACTTTCGCACGCCGAGCGTGAACTCCTGATCCAAGTCGCCGCCCAACTGGTAGAGCCCCGTCAATCGCCTTACGAATCCTGATTTGGATTTTCCCAGGCATCGACTCTGGAACAAAGAGGATTTATCCAGCGGTTCTGAGACTATGAATAGGGAATGGTAATACGCATTGGTAATAGGCATTGGAATGCTACATCGTGCGGTTCATCTCCAATATCGAGTCTTGCGATGATTCTTCCAAGATCAGCGGTTTTTTCGGACGGTTGCTTTGCTTGTTTCCAAGCCATGAGGAAAACAAAAGGAACAACCTCGGGCATGTCCGTGGATAGCCCTCGACACTTGAATATTCCCAATCTTGGCGGGCAGTTCTTCGCCGAACCTTCGTCGCAATCGATGTTCATGTCTTGTGGCCATCTGCAATTCCGATCGTATGGAACAACCCGCCGTGCGGAAAGAAAAATACCGAATTCTGACGCCAAGCCTCGGCGGGCTCCGAATCTGATTCAGGTGGATGGGAATCGCTTAGGGGGAGCCAGTTCCCATCGCCGCTTGGGCTAGCCGAATCGGCCGCTAGCGATCAAGCGAGTAGCAGCACGCCGTATTTTGGTCTTGGTGACCCCAGCGTGTGTGCCTTGCTCGCGTGATGCTTCCTCAAGCAACTGATCAACCGTCAGTGGCTCAAGTTTGCGGAGCTTGATGTATCCGGCGACCCATTTGCGGACATCTTGGGAAGGTTTCCCCACCAAAGAACGTTCCACGAGGACCTCCTTCGTGACAATGCGCTTTCCAACCCCCATCCGGAACAACCCGTCGGGTATTGAGCGGAAATCTGATGGTCAGAAGGAAGTCAATGACCCACGATGCACCTACTAATGTCAAAGGGTTGTACAAGATTTGGAAAAACATGCGGTTAAATCCGCAGTCTGGAGTTAAATTCATCGGTCTAATCACATAGATCCGTGCCATCTTCGATTGGTTCGGTCTATTTGGCGATATCGTAAATATAGGGGCGCTTTTTAGGTGTGCTTACACGTAAGGGATATGAGATTGCGGTTCAACGGTAAAAAATTGTGACGCCGGAAGCGAGACTCTTGTGGATTTATGTTTCGACTCTAGTACGATTCCTGACTGGAAGATGAACTGAATAACCTCCGGTGCAATCCGTTCTCTGCCAATTGATCCAATTCAAAAAGCTCAACCTGAAATCCGTGTGCAGTAAACGCTTTCACTAACTCCTCAACCAAAACCACTCGGTGACACCCCGCATCTCGCAGCGCTGGCATCCAGGTCCGGAGGCGGTAGTCTCCTAAAGCTTGGGAAGAGGAACAGTAACCACGTAGAAAGGGATCCGTGCAGTAATACACCGGTATCCGTCCTCTGGCGTTGCTAACAATGCATTCGGAAACCGCCAATTCCAAGCCTCGAGCGTTCGACTCCGCCGCATAGGCTGCGGCATACTCTCCAAACGCCATCGATTCGTTCCTTTGAAATTCTTGGAGCAACAACGCGGATGGGCAAAGTGCATCGAAACGCCCGAAACTTACCCGGTTCGATTCAAGCTGAGCGTTTGATTCCATAGACCGTACAGCCTCTGAAAGCAGGTTTCCTGGTCGCCAATAGTCAGATCCCTTCCGCATCGTGTCTACGAGTTCGATTCCAGTTGCGCCGGTGTATTGGAGCAAGCTTGCCAGCGAGCGAGCCAGTAAAGTCGTGGCTGGCTGTGAAGTATTCCAGACTCGTCTCGAACCGTATTGTCGATCCAGATACTCCGCAACATCTAAATACTGTTGTGGGAAGAGTTTTCTGGCAGGTAAGCAGGTTTTTGCAAGCTTGCAACCCATGTGGGCGATCCGAATCGTACCGGACTCCACTCGGGCGATCATACTCGTATCTGAGATACTGACTTCGGGATATTTCCAATGAATCTGTATCATCGTTCAGCCCTCGGGGTTAAGACGAAAAAGGATGTGATTTGTATTTTCAAAGACAAAGGGAGGGGACCGTAGCTTCTACCGGTCCCCTCCCTTTCCTACTTTTCAGATGTCAATCGATCATTACTCGTTGCCAAGGAACATGCTCAGCATCACAATAGAGCCCGCTAGCCCATCGTTTCTAACCAGATCTTCGATAAGGAGCTTTCCGTTTAGATTTTCGGCTTTGCTGGCTTCCATGACTCTCGATAACGAAAGAACCATTCCTGTCGCTGCTCGGAAGGTTTCGGAAAACTCAAGTCCATCTGGACCTTGTCTCATGAGGCCCAGGCTGACAAAGCCTCGTACGGACTGCGTCAGCCAGTTGCAATAGTCGCTGTGAGGGTCCAGTAACGCTTTCTCTTCATCAGCTACCAAAAGCCCCCTAGCAACATCCGGATTATCGATCATGCGGAGCATAGCTCGCACTTCTCTGGAAAACGGACGGGCTTCAATCAACTCGTTCAATGTCTCGCAATAAGTATGCAATTTCTTTTCCATCTCTACACCATTTCCTGTTAAGAAAACCAATAAACACTCGGTAACCAGCGTTCGGTTTGCATGGGACACTGCCACGCGTTTGAATTGCCGAACAATGTGAGAAAGTCCGCTGGGGAACGACTTGTGAGTGCTTAGGTAGATGAAATGGAAAAATTTCATCAAAATAATCTCGCTGATACTGCTGATGATATTTTGTCTATTGGTCTATTCGTCTATTGGAGTGACACACCCTCCACTGCTCCCTCGTCGACACGTCGGATTACTCGTGCGCGCGGCTGCGCCGCGCGTTTGGAACCAGGACCGCTCCAGCGTGACAGAGTTTCAGAGTCCAGAGGAACAGAGACCAGAGATCCAGCGCACCAGAAGGATGACTGGAATGCGATTACCTCAATACAATCCGAAACCCTATGTTGAAGTAACGGATGCCTGGGGAAAGATCGTTCCAGTAACCGCAACGCGAGTAGATTGCGCTGCGGTCCCAGGACCCGCCCACCAAAAAACGAGGCGAACCCTCGGAGTCGTTCCGCTTGTACGACTTACCTAATTCACTGTTGGATGTCCATTCCCATACGTTCCCATGCAAATCCAAAAGCCCGCAGCCCATAGCCTTTTGCGCCTTGGTCGGATGGTACAACCCCTCCCTCGCATGCGCTGCAATTGACTCGCTCCGACTGCGAGTCTTCGTCGCACCAGATTCATCACACCATACGAGCTCTTTTCGCACCTGATCTCCCCACCAATACGCTTGGTCTTTATTGCTTCCACGTACCGCCCATTCCCATTCGTAATCCGTGGGGAGCCCATAGTTTTGCCCAGTAATCGTCGAAAGCCAATCGCAAAACTCCATCGCCATGTACCACGAGACATAGAGCGCCGGGTCATCATCCTGATTGCTGTACTCGTCTCGCTCCCGACGATGACTCGGACAAAACAACTCAAACAACGCATTCGTTACCGGGAAATCCGCCATCTCAAACGATCCAACTCGCATTTTCTTGCCGAAAACCTCTTCCTGCTCCTTTCCATATTCAAAAACCCCGCCATCGATACGGTAAAAACTTTCGAGGAAGTTCCATTCGCCATCTTTGCGTGGAAGTTTTTTGCGTGGAAGTCTCTTGAGTGATTCCCGCGGTTCCGAAGCCTTCGAGTACGCCTGATGAAAAGGCTTGTTACCAATAAGCTCTCGCAGAGAGGATAAATACGCTCCGTCTCGGTAACGGCGATCGAGCATCAAATCGGAGGCAATAGAAGGCTCAATCATAAACTCCTTAGCCTCACGATGGATCTCATCCGCGTCTCGATCCGTTTGCGATATCGCATCATTGTATTCAAATCGAATTGGAGAATCTCGATGAACCAACCATCGGCAGGCAGACTCCAATCCCGGCGAGAACTCCACCCGGTCCCGTTTAATCGCCTGATATACAATCCATGGATTCCCAAAGGAAATCAACTGCTTGGCCAAATCTTCTCGAAGCTCAACATTTGGATGCCCGAGAGCAAACCGCAGGGTATCTTGCCAGTCTCCAAGCCTTTTCAAGACACTCTCGTCTTGCGAATCACCGTCCCGTAGACCATGGATTGCCTCCAGGACTTCCTTTCTTTTGTTCTCCGAAAGCCTCCGATTCGCCGAGATATCCCCACTGTCCATATCGGTGCGCTGATCCACTGCCATCCAATGGCACGCGGCGAAGTACTCCAAGAAGGAGCGGTGTCGAAAGGCCAAGCCGGCTGCGTCGGCTCGATCAAGCACTTGGTAATCCGTCGTCAAATCAACCTGCTTTAAAGCGTTTAGCAGAGAGCCTGGATGATTTCCGCCCCCCTGCGCATCCATTTCTCTCCTGAACGCTCCGAAGCGAGTGCCCTCAAACACGTTGCTAAAGTCGTGATTCACGACCATCGCCCAAGCGATCCGCTCAAGCCATCCTCGAATCTCATACTCATCCAAAAGCAAAGCCTTGTCTTGGTCTTTTGCACTTCGCCAGCCTTGCTGGATCAACTCCTTCACCGCTAAGTCATACAAATCATGCCGACTGTGGATCGACATCAAAGCCCCGGTGCCCTCCTGTCCACTGGCCAAGCGCTTGATCAGGTTCAGAAGCAACGGGACTTCGACCAACTCCTTCCACTGATGCTTGCGAAGATCCTTCTGACTCGTCAGCCAACTGATGTCCTCATCCCCGTCGTCCAGAAGGATCTCCGCGGCAAGTTCATCCCCGAGATAACGAACACGTCTGTCGCGATCGAAGGGCATCACTCGCAGTGTGCGCCAGCGGTTGTTCACGAACGCTTGGCTCCGATTCAAGGCTGATTCGGGCCGGCCTGTTAAAACCACGGGGCATCGTTTGACTAAGTCACTGGCCAAAAAACTTCCAAGTCCCTCCACATCGGTAACGATCTGATCCAACGCATCGATCAGAAACACAACGCGGCCCTTACGCAACATGCTATGGAGCCATTTACTGCGAGCATCGATATCCAAAGCGTTGGATTGGGGGGTCTCCTTTAGGAAGGCTGTAAAGGCTGCAGTCATCGAGGGGCGTTCGACCAACTTGGTCAGTACATCCCCTTCGTTCCAACGGATATCCAGCCCACCGTCCTCTCCGGTTGTTCGTCCGAGTCGCAGGGGAAGGTAAGCACTCCCTGGACTCGATGCGCGGTACTCACACCAAAGCATCAGCATGGATTTCCCAAGTCCACTGTCGGCGAAAATTCGCACACGGTTGCCAATCCAACGCTTGCGGCGAGCGTTTTTCGAAAGCTTGGCCCGCTGCTGGTCCGTCCCTTCTTGCAATTTGCCACGAAAGAGCAATTCGAGATCTTCATCGAGCGGCTTGGTCGCCGCTGCTCGCAAATCCTGCTTCTCGACCAGAGCGTTTCCCTCTTGGTGTTCCACCACTTCTTGAATGTCCGGAGTGATCCATGGAGTACACTGCTTTTCCAAGTGTTTCTCAGACCATTGATGAAAGAATCGATTTAGACCCCGGGTGATTCGATGGTGATGGGTCATCAGTCCGTAAGCTTCACCGAGCGAAGAGGCTGTCTCGAAGCTATACCGTTCATCTGCGGGCAGCGAATCCTTGGGCTGAGTTTCAGCTACAACGATTTCGACCAATCGGCTTGAATACATCCGATCGACCAAAGTTTTATCATCGATCGAATCGACCGGTTTCAATGCATCCTTGGTCGAATCCCCCGGATAGAGAATCGAAGCCGTTGCGCCGACGTGTGGGTCGATTGGATCGATCCATTTTCCACCAGGGGATCGATTGTCGGGATTTCCTGGATGCGCGCCGATCAGTCCACATGCCATGGCTACCTCGCCGGATCGCCCAGTGAGTTTGATTTGGATCGGATAATTCACGACCTTCGCTTTTTTAAAGTCGCTTAACAAGTCGATGGACCACCGCCAATCGAATTCGATCGACTTGGAGCCGAACTTTTTTTCCGAATATTTTCTCGCAGCCCAAAGTGCATTCTGCAGCCCGTCGGAAAAGCTCTTCTCCATCCATAGGTAACCGCAGCGGATTGGGTCTGGGATCAGAAGCCCGCTTGCTCCCCTGGGTCCTCGAACCTGTTCGATCGTCAGTCGGGCAAGCACCCCGCGTTGGGGAGCCGCAAACAGGATCTTGGTATGAACGGTAAGGGTCGGCTCGCGACGGGAACCAAATAGGATCGCTAGGGTTTCGCCGACCATCAGCAACCCCGGGTGGGCCCAACCGTATTCTTGAGAAAGATCTTTTAGGATATTCTCGAACTTTTGATAGCCTGCATCGAACGGAAGGAAAGAAGGTTCACAACCCGGGGTTTGCACGAGGTACGAAACTAGGTCGTAGGACCAAGCGATCTGCGTTTGGTCGATCACCTCTCGCATCGCCTTTTCGATGGCTTGCCGAGCCGATCGATCGTCGGAGGTGAGAAACAGAGCACAGCGGATCAACTCCGCACGGGCCGCAACCAACGGCAAGAGGGATTCTGTATCGGATAGATTGAATAGGCTCGGATCCGCAAGAACTTTCTCATCTAAGAGCGTTTGAAAGCTCTGCTGAAGGTCCTTTTGGTTTCGGTGATCGGCGATGTACCCCAACAGGCCGCATGGACCGAGGGTGAGATTTCGGGCAAGGATGTTCAAGGATCGCTGGGTCGTCATCTGCACATTTTACATCGGATTGGACCGTTCTTGAAAGCAGGGCAGTGGATTTCTTGCCCGAGCGTTTTCATGAACGGTGGGAACCCGATCGTTCCCACCGCATCCTTGAAAATAGAATCCTTGATCACCCAACAAACAGGAATCCGAAGACGATCAAGCAACTTGTGGAAACCGCCGTTGTCAACACCAATTTCCAGTCAAAATCCTCCATCTCAGCAACCTCTCTCTTGGCGACACTGATTATCGCCTTGAGTGATTGAACCGACCGTCGGCAATCGCAAGGCGATACCCGGCTTAAGCACTCGTCAAATCGAGAAAAGGGGTTTTAAGTGGACGATTGTGGTAATTTCTATTCGCTTTTTGGGCCAAACATCCCTCTCAACGGCCAATACACCGCGTACGAGCGGTCAGGAGACCGCAATTTTTTTGTCGTAGATATAGGACAACCTACAAGCGATTGAATTTGATCTCGATCGGTTCGAAATACATCTTCTCTCCTCGTGGAAAGGTTCTTAGATTTTCGATCGCGGCTTTTTGAGCTTTTAGGAACGGTTGAGAGGGAAGATCACAGAAGATTAAGTTGCAAGTGAATGTTCCGAACAGAGCCATCGGAAATCCCAACGAACCTCGATTGCCTCTGCGAGTCCTCGAGTCATTCGGATTCGTTTGAGGATCCTCGAAAAGGATTGATCCGGCAACGGCTCTTGGGGAAATGAATGGCTGGCCACTCGGGTAATTTGCGCGCGGCTGCGCCGCGAGTTTGGAAACCAGACCGCTCCAGCGTGACAGAGATTCAGAGTCCAGAGGAACAGAGACCAGAGTTCCAGCGCATCAGAAGGATGACTGGAATGCGATTACCTCAATACAATCCGAAACCCTATGAGGCTGTTACGGCTGCCTGGCGAGTAAAGGTTCCTGTAACCGCAACGCGTGAAGATCGCGTTGAAGTACCAGGACCCGCCCACCAAAAAACGAGGCGAACCCTCGGAGGCGTTCCGCTTGTACGACTTACCTAATTCACTGTTGGATGTCCATTCCCATACGTTCCCATGCAAATCCATAAGGCCATAGCCTGTTGCCTTTTGCGTCTTGGTCGGATGGTACAACCCGTCTCTCGACGAATGCGCTGCGATCGCCTCGCTACGACTGCGAGTCTTCGTCGCACCACACCATACGAGTTCCTCTCGCACCTGATCTCCCCACCAATACTTTCGGTCTTTATTGGTTCCACGTACCGCCCATTCCCATTCGTAATCCGTGGGAAGTCCATAGCTTTGCCCAGTGATCGTCGAAAGCCAATCGCAAAACTCCATCGCCATGTACCACGAGACATACAACACCGGGTCATCATCCTGATTGCTGTACTGGTCTCGCTCCCGACGATGGCTCGGACAAAACAACTCAAACAATGCATTCGTTACCGGAAAATCCGCGATCTGAAACGAGTGAACTTGTACTTTCTCGCCGGCAACCTTCTTCCGCTCCTTACCATATTCAAAAACTCCGCCATCGATCCGATAAAAACTGTCGAGGAAGTTCCAATCATCATCTACTTTTACTTTACCTGGAAGACTTTGCAATCGATCCACCAACTCGGATTCCTTGCTATACGCTATATGCAATGCCTTGTTGCCTATTATTTCACGCAACGACGATAGATAGCCAGCGTCGCGGTAGGAACGATCCAAGAGCATCGCGGATTCCACCAACGATCCGACCGAGTCCGCATTCAAGTTTGTGGATAAGGGGCTGTTATTCGCACTCGTATAGTCATACTGTTCCGTATAATTTCGATAAACTAAAATGCGACATAAATCAGCGATCGGTGGTTCGAGTGCAATGTGATCCAAATCAATCGCTTGATAGACGATCCATGGGTTCCCGAGCTCAATCAGTCGCTTCGCAAGCTGATTTCGGAAAGCGGGCTCGGCTGCAGATAACGCAAAACGCAGGGTTTCCTGCCAGTCATAGAGCCTCTCACCATCGCCTGCTTCTCGGTCTGAGATTCGATGCACCTGCTCGAGCCTAGCATCGATTTCCTTTTCGTCCAATCTCCTCGCGATATGGCAACCTGCGAAGTATTCCAAAAAAGACCGGTGCCTGAATGACAGTCGCTCGCCGGCATCGTTTTTTCCCCACTCGTTCAACTCAAAGACTTGCCACTTGGTAGCAATATTCAATTTCCAGATGGTTTTAGTAAGATCACCTCCTCCTAATTCACGCAGTAGCTCTTTGAATTGCTTCGATGTTAGTTGGTTTTCGCTCACTCCGTGTTTAGCCATGAACCAAGCAATTTTTTCAAATTGAACAATGATCTCTTCCTCGCTATCTCTGGCTTTCTCCTTCTCCTGATCGTCTTCGAGCTTATCCGTGGTTTCATGGAATAAATATCGCATGGAGAGTTCGTAGATTTCATACTTGCTGTTGATCGATTCCTCCCATCGTTTTCCACGCAAGTCGGATTGCCGCACTAGGTATCGAATCATCGACAGGAGCAATGGAACCCTCAACAGATCCTTCCAGTAATGACGTCGTAGATCCGTTCCCTCCCCAAAAAACTGACTGAGTCTGATGTCGTCGTATTCGGGCAAAAGCCGAGATGCTAAATCCTCTCCGAGGTACTTTTTTTGATCCTCTTGCTCGAAGAACATCAACCGCAACTCGGTCCAAGGGGATGCTATTTTGGATTGATCGCCGTCTCGAAAGGCTTTCCGCTGGTTCATCCGCGACTCGGGCCGACCGGTCATGATCACCGCACACGAGGTGCCACTCAGGAATGTAGCTAGGCTCTCCAACTGGCTGGCTGTCTGATCCAATGCATCCAACAAGAAGACTATCCTTCCGTGACGTAGCATCCATTGGATCCAGGCTATCCGTTCCTCAGGATCGCATTTGGTTCCTGCAGTTTCAGGGAACGCGGCGTTGATAAAGCCATTGACTTCACCCCGCGTCGCTAAGGTCTCCGCATCCAGCCGATCCCAGGGAACCTGATCGAGCGAAATCGCCTTATCAAACGTCCGACCGAAGCGGATCGGAAGCAATGGTCCCGGGGTTGCCGCAATCTGCTGCTGGCAATACAAAACAAACATGGACTTGCCCAGCCCGCTTTCTGCGCAGACAAAGACTCGATTGCCAAATTCCGGTGCGCGCTGGCCTTCCTCACCTTGTTCGGAATCCTGCTGCGTGTCCTGCCCCGCACGCAAGTCCAACTGCCCGGTGGTGATCAGCCTCCTTGCGACCTGGGCGTCTAAAGGAACAGGTTCGGATCGCAAAGCTATCCCATTCCTGCCCAATTGCCCCTCGGCTCCCCCGGTTACTTCCCGAGCGAGCCGAGGAAGGATGTGAGGATCGCATTCCTTGTTGAGTTGCTCACTTACCGCCTCGAAAATGGCGTTCTTGACTCGGACCGTGATTCGTTGGAATCGAACCTGCGCGAGGTAGGCTTGCTCCAGCGTTGAAGCTCTCGGGAACTCGAAATTCGAATTCTGAGGCAGCGAATCAGAGGGCTGATCCTCAGAAACGACGATGGCTCCCAACCAAGCGGTTGCCAGGGGACCGAGCATGGTTTTGATTCGGATCGAGTCGACATAGGACAAAGGAATCGAGGAAAATTCCTCCTTCTCCCATGCCGGCGATTCAGTGTCTAGTTTGGCGGTGACCGCCGTATTTGGATCCAGAGGGGAATGATTCGAGGTCATTCCAATCTCTAAATCCGGATTATGCGCGGCAGATGCAATCAGCGTCGTAGCGACAGCCACCTCACCGGATCTTCCCTGCAAGGGGATGAACAATCTGTTTTTTAGGACCTCAGCCAGTTCGTACTGGGCATGAACCAAATCGAGACTCCATTGCCAGTCATCCTCGAGTTGACCACCGCTCCAATGCTGCTGACGTAGGAACCCCCGAGCTGCATGAAGAGCATTTTGTAAACCAGTGGAGAACCCTTGTTGCATCTGCAAGTAACCGGCACACAGTGGATCCGGAATGAGCAACCCACAACCACCTGGTACTCGTCGGACAGTCAAGGCAGCGATCACCCCTTGCGGGGCATCTTGGGAGTGCATTGCAAATAGGACTCTCGTTTTGATCGTCAGTTCCGACAACTCCGAACCGGCGTAGCGCCTATCGGCAAGTGCAGCGATCATGCCCCCAGCAAGTAGCAGTCCCGGATGATTCCACCCTATTTCCTCACGTTTTGAAAGATCCACTAAGAAGCTCGGAAGAGGGCCATTTGGATTGCTCTGAAATGCTCCCATGAAGAACGGGAGTCCTGCATGCAGTTGATCCCTGGCCAAGGTCTCGGGGGTGGGGGAGTAAGACCAAGCATTCCCTGTTACTTCGATGATTTTCTCGATGGCGTCCTCGAACTCATTCGAACCTGCCTGGTCATCCATTCCGTGGTAGGCAAGGATCAGTTCTGCCCGCGCGTTGACCTGATGGACAAGCGTTTGGTATTGGGGCACGCTAGCAAATAGACTGTTAAAAGCTGTCAGGAACGATTGGATCGCATCTGCTACTTGGCCTTTGGAGTCATTTTCGATCGCTGCACCTAGCATGCAGCAACTTCCCAACGTCAGATGTCTCTGCATAAGTGCAGTGGGAAAGACCTTTGTCTCCTTAGCCGTTAGAAGTTTCTCGGTGAGACTTTTTAGCAGATCGAGCTGGGACGGACTCATCGTGTCGCGGATATTTTGATTGCACTATAAAACTGGATTACCTGAGGCTTTTCATTGTACCATGGCTGAACCGTAACAAAGGAATTTCGCAAGCGATCAGTGTCTAAAGATCTGTAGGGGCGTGTACGAAAGAAGGCTGGTCGACCTAAGCCGACCAGCCTTCTTGGAACTACCGCCGATGGAGAAAACGGTAGGATTAGGTGTTTTCAGACTTCAACCGGGCCAACAAATGCCCGAGTCTTTCGAGCATTCGTTGAACTTGAACATAGTTCGAATCGGTCGCTTTCGACCGGGTCTTGAGCGCCACGATGTAGGCTTCGAGATCCTGAATCACGATCAAATCCCCTGCGACGCTTCGCATGAGATCAAAGGCTTCCATGATCTTCTCGATGATCTCGCCGTTGTTCGAAACCGTCTCGAACGCCTCAGCAAAGCCTTGGCCAATCCGAGCGGTTTTCTCGGGATCCTTCTTCTCTTGGAAAACCATTCGATTGGAATCAACCAAGCTTTTCACAGATCCACTGTCGGGCCGAAGGCTCGATTGAGCGAATGCGATCCCGCTCCATGCACTCGATAACCGCACAACCCACCGCTTGTCGTTCGGATCGTACACGAGGTTATCGTACAAGTGCGAGCCTCGAGTCGCAATCCAACCGTACGCCAAGCCGATAGCCATCGCCAACTCACCCTCATCGACGTCGAGTTCAGGAATCAAGCTTTCAAATTGTGCGACAATTCGCTTGTTGAAGATCGACGTGCTATGCCCACCCATCGCATGCCAAGCCTCAACAGCCTCCTTCCCCTTGGCCACCTCAGGGAAGTAGTGCCACAGCGCGCCGGTCGTTCGGCGCGTGATATAGATTCGCGCCTTGTCTCCGGTCTCGACCATTTGAACTATCCCAGGATACTGACCATCAGCACGTTTTCTGCTTCCACCTACTGCATCAATCTCCCGCTCGACAATTGACTTGCTGTTAGGGTTCTGCGCTGCGGGTAGGCCCACCAAAAACATATCGCTGTAGAGTATCCCAAGCTGGCCGGAATCGCTGACCCACAGCGGCTGGGCTGTTTCCAATGCGTGGTGCAACCGGGTTACGGCATCCTTTCGAGTCGAAGGGTCGGTGAGAAGGTCGGCGAGGATATCGACCACACTCAAGTTGTCGATTTCTCTGGAGAATATTCGTTTCGCGATCTTGAGGGCTTCCTTGTAATGCTCAGCACTTGTCGCCAGCAACTGCCGCGCTTGTGCAGACGAGATACCCCATCGATGTCCGAGTGTTTCTGCAAACGCTTCGGGACCTGGATTGTGAGCCCGATACAACTTGTCGTCCAAGTCGTCGCTTCCGAGATTGAGCTCGGCCGTCGAAGCGGTCGTTAAACTTTGACCGCAACGTGTCTCTTCAACAAGCTCTCTCGCCCTTGCAATGCTCCCCTGCAAACCCAACGTGTGACGCTCTACCTCTGCCAGGAGATCTTTCAAACGATTGACTATGTTCAGGCAAATCCCATGAACAGCGTGCTTGATCAAGGATCGAGTTCCAGTGATGCAAGCATCGGCGAACATACTTGCCACAGCATCTTGACTCGCCTTGGTCGTCAGAAATCCACGCAAGGTGCCTTTCAAACCTGCCAGGCTCTCATTGAGTTTGTCTGCATTCCGCTTTGCGGCGGCAGAGTCAACCTCCGACTCGGATTTCAAGGATCCGGAGACCTCTGTAAGACGCTCAATCAAGGCGGTGCCAAGGTGCCGTTGGGCCAAGGCGCCCTGAATTTCCCCCAAACCCTCAAGCATTGTCGATAGTTTACCGAAAACCTCCTCGGTGACTTGGGGGACCGATTCCAAGACCTTCGATTGAAGGATTGGATAGGTTTTTTCCTTCCAGTTTCGTGTTGCATTCTCCATGCGGTCCAGGAACGAACCATTGCTGAGGTAGCCCTTGGGATTGCTGATCGCGTTGGCGTAAAGCTCACGCGTTATGTTCAATCGTGTCGGGCAAAAACTCGAGTGGAACTTATTGACCAAGCCCAAGATGTGATTGGATGCCTCTTGAAGCCGACTCGATTCTTCGCTGTTGTCGGCAGTCTTACCTTGATACTCCTTGAGCAAGTTGTAAAGCAACCGTGCGCCAAGATGCTTGGCCATGCGAGATTTGTCGATCGACAAACACTTAGCTCCTACGCTGCCGATGTTCCGCGTTTTTCGAGTGAGCGGATCGGGAGTAAGCTCCATGATACTTTGCTCATTGTATAGCTCAGCACTCGCGCGATCATTGAGCTCGGTACCGATCAGGCCCGCTGCATAGGTCGCCACGGTATCGAAAACAGCTTCCAACGAGCCTAGTTTTGCTCCTGCCGCATTGGTCCTGCCTACGACATAGATTTGGTTGAACACGTTGGGTGGGATCGAGCAGCAATCGGAATTCGGGACCCCGATTTGTACCTTTTCCCGTTCAAGTAAGCCGCTCCTTGCTGCTTCGAGCTCCATGAGGAATAGCGTTCCGTTGGCATAGACCCGTTTGAGTTGATCGGGCCGATCCCCAAGTACATCCGTGAATGCCTCGGGCATTACCATGGTGGCGGTGATTTCAACGTTTTGACCCTTGGTCAAGTCCCGGAGGATCGCTCCTACGGCTAAGGCCATGCTTGATCCGGTGCCACCGGCGATGCTGAAGTAGAGGTTGAACTGCAGCTTGCTAGCGATCTGGATGTCTACCCCCTCGCGAAGCTGCTCTTTGAGCATGTTCTCCTCGCTGGTCAGTTCATCGACCATGCGTTTGATGGCTATCCGGATATTCAGGAGATCTGAGATGCAACCCATAAAGCCGTAGCTGCGGACCTGTCCCGCATGGGCGGTGCCCTGCGAAAGTTTGCGATGAAAGACCATTGAGTTTGGATCATCCAATCCCACCTGAGCAACCAAAGGGCCATGGCGATCCGGATGATTCGTGATAGCACTGACACGGTTCAGGGAGACGTGACAAAAGTCTCTCTCGCGAAAGGGCATGCCGTTAGGTACCCCAGAACGGCTGGAGTCGTCGGTGTCGATCGCCAAATGCCGAGTGTATTTGGCGGTGCCTTGGCTATCCAAGAGTTTCATCTTCCGTGACCCGATCGCGCACCCCGCACCACCGATGTAGATGTTGCCATTTCGAAGGATCGTCCGGACCTTCCGAGCCACCCTTTCCTGAGCCAATTTCTTAGCCTTCCTTCGACGACGAAGAGCATGTTCTCCGCTGTCTTTGCCGTTGCTGCTAAAACCGCCATTCAAACGATTGTTGATCATGATTATCTCCAACTATCTTTCGTGCCTAAATGAAACCCTAAAATCAAAACGAAACCAATCAAAACAAAGCAAACTAAACAGAGCGGACCCTACAAATAGGTCAGCTCATAGGTACCCCAGAACGGCTGGAGTCGTCGGTGTCGATCGCCAAATGCCGAATGAATTTGGCGGTGCCTTGGCTATCCAAGAGTTTCATCGTCCGTGACCCGATCGCGCACCCAGCACCACCGATGTAGATGTTGCCATTTTGAAGGATCGTCCGTACCTTCCGGGCTACCCCTTCCTGAGCCATTTTCCCAGCCTTCCTTCGACGACGCAGAGCATGTTCTCCGCTGTCTTTTCCGTTGCTACTAAAACCGCCATTCAAACGATTGTTGATCATGATTATCTCCAACTATCTTTCGTGTCTAAATGAAATCCTCAAGTCAAAACGAAACCAATCAAGACAAAGCAAACCAAACCGAGCCGTCGCTACAAATAGGTCAGCTCATATCCCCCGAGCGTCGCCACACCTCGTTCGTCGAAGCCACTTGAATCCGTTACGTTGTGATCGATCAAGAGCTCCGCATTCAACGCGGGCGTGGCCCCAACGTTACAAGTCAGCCGGATCTGGGATTTGTTGTCTAAGCCGACTGTTTCCGTTGAATTTGCTCCAGAAAAATCGAAACTTTGATAATCCGAGGATCCGATTCGATTGGCGATCAAACGGCCAGCGATAAGGCTCGCTTGTCTTCGTGCTTCCTCGGACCGTTTCCTTCGCACGGACAGCCATCCCAAAATTCCCAAGACGCTTGGGATAGGAGTGCCTAGGAGCCCAAGTTGGATCCACATGGGCATCGGTGCGACAATTCGAAGCGGCTCACTCCTCCAGACAGAGGGAGAGAGTCCAGGCTCGTTGGACTTTGCAACGATCCGAGCTCGGTATTCACCCGGTGACTCATAGCGGTGGATAATTGGTGCATCCGCAGCATAAGTCACCATTTGGCCACCATCCCCTGGGTCGAATTCGATCGTGTCGACACTCCCCTCGCTTTGGTTGATGAACTGAACCACGATGGGCCCTGATCCTTGATCGACCATTCGATTCGCGATGAAACTCGCGATCGGAGCGATCTTGCGACTGGCAACCTCGATGATCCGCTCGCTAGTCGACTCGCCCCCTGGACCTTTGACGATTTGTTCGATGCGTACTTTTCCAGGAGCCGACAGGGCTAGCTCGAAACTGCGATCTGTCCGATCTCGGTCGATTGCAAACCTCTCCGACCCCTTGCCATCTCGATCGATTCCGAACACAACAGATTCAAATTCCCCTTGGCTCGTATCGATGATTCGAATCGTGTCCCCGGCAAAGGGTTGGTCGCTGCCGATAGTAAAACTTGCTCTCGGAGCGAGTCTTTCGGGTACTTCGAAAACAACTGAGTCGGTCGCCTTTTGGCTATAGGCATCGGCAACCTCGATACCAAGCTCGAACTTGCCCGCCGTATTGGGAATCAACTCAATATGCTTATCGCTTGTGGTCACACCAGGTTTGCTAACAAGGATTTGGCCATTGAGTGTCCAAGTCCCAGACAAGCCAAGGTGCGATTCATTGAGGATCGTCAGAGGCTTGCCGATCGCGATGTTCCTGCGATCGGTCAGCAGTCGCAATTTCGCGATCGGTTTGGGTGGTAGTGGAACCTCAAAGGTCCACGTATCGGCCATTTCTCCCCCTGGACCTACGGCGCGAATGACCAGCTCGTGCACTCCCGGTTCTAAAGGACTCAGGGTGACGGAGGATTCGGTTCCCGATCGGATCATTTCACCATCCAGTTTCCATTCGACTCGATCAATGGAACCAGCAATCTCTGCGGAAAGAGTCGCAGCCAACCCATATTCCCATCGGTGGTTTCGCAGGAGTTTTACCTTGGGGGACTCAGGTTTGAGGAGTTCGACACCAATCTCCGCACGATCGGACTGTTCGTACCTATCGACAACTTCCAACTCGATGAAGTACGGGCCGTACTCCTCGGGTGTGAACTCAAGATTCCGAGCGTTCGAAACTTCCTTACCGTTAACCATCCAACGGAAATGAATCGCGGACGCCGAGGAATCGTTAACTACGAACACTGGTTCCTTGGGATGCTTGGGCGGGGCGACTAGCCGCAGCTTGGCTGTCGGTTTCGCCGGTGGTAAAACGTGGATGATCGATTGCTCCCTGGAGGCTCTTCCCCAGGCGTCGGTACGTTTAAGAACCAGCAGGTGATCACCTACGTCGCGCACAGGCAATCGGAGCATCGGTTGATCGGACGCTACGAGGATACCATCCAGCAACCATTCGACCGTTGTTGCCGGCGAATCCGATCGATCATGAGCCGTGAGAGTTTCTTCAACCACTAATTCCGTCTTCTCGACGTCAAGCCTAGTTGGTACCAACTCTGGTAGAAGGATCTCTATATCGGTAGAGTATTGGTCGTTCATACCCGATTTGGTTTTGACAACGAGCGTAACTTTGTAAGTCCCTGGTTTGTTATAGGTATGGGACTTGAGAGCTACATTCGATTCCTCAGGCTTGGAACCATCCCCCCAGTCGATCGTCCGCTCGGTGATTTTGCCGGTGGATCGATCGAGGATCTCAACGGGGGTTCCTAATACGACCGATGTGGATTCGCACGAGAACTTTGCGATCACCGGATCGAGTTCATCAGGGGTATCCGCATTGGTAAAGACGACCCCTTGTTCACTCAACGCTTTGCGAACATCCTTTCCGATGTCATAGCCGATGCAAATCCAATCCAAACGAACTGTCGAGAGCAATCGCTCACCGTGCTTGCTGATCAGATCTTGATGCGTGAGTTTCTTCTCCTCATCCTTGCCGTCGCTATAGAGGATCACTCGTACCCGTTTTCCGGGGTTATCCGTCACGATCTCTCTGGCGACCGACAACCCGTCGTCGAGTGTGCGCCACAGATAAGTCGAACCACCGCGGCTTTTGATGTTGCCGAAGGCGTCCCGAAGTCTCTTGCGGGTAGCGTCATCGTCCAAGCGATCATCGAAAATCAATTGTGCATCATGATCAAAGATCTTTACGATGACGTGTGTGGAAGCTGGGAGATTATCTGCCAGGAGTTCCAGTCGTCGCTTAACATCGAGCAATTTGCTCGAGTCTTCGAGACGCTGCTGGATGGGGGCTGGGAACGGATCATCCATAGATCCGGAGATATCCACCAGGACGATAAACGTCGTCGGTGGGCCGACGGGTTCATCCGCACTGGTTGTTTCCAGCCCACCATTCAGAAACATGAGAAAAGTTACTTTGAAAATCAAAGTGGATATCCGATTGAGATGGCGTACCATAATAAAAACTACCTTTCTTAGGTTGGGTTAACGATAGATTTGTGAAGTGAGCCAAGGGACGACGGAGGGATAGAGCTTGAAAATCGCTACTGCTGCGATGACCAAGGCGCTAAAGACGAAGGTGATTGCAAGGAGTTGGCGAGCAAAGCGATAGACGATGCCAAATGCGGTTGCCACGAAGGCGAGCGAGAGGATCACAAATCGCATCGACGAAAGGGTTTGAAACCCGCGGACGATCGTGGAGGTACTTACCGGAAGATCGTTAAGGAATTCGAGGGAATTTATGCTCGATTCGTTCTCGATAGCCATAAGAACGTCAGGAAGTTTACTACCGTGCTGGGTTCCTGGATGGACCTCGACTCCCCAGTGTGCTGCGGAGCTTTTTGGATGGTTTTTCGAGAGTTGCCCAACCCTGAATCGAGTGTCGCTGGGAAGCCGTTCCTCGATACCATGATGGAATTGGATTTGAGCGACAGCATTGTCCGAGTCTTTTTCAAAGACAACACGCTCGACCCGTCCAACTTCCAGTCCAGCGAGGGTGATTAAGGATCCTCTTTGGAGCTTGGCGATAGCTGCAACGCCGCGGAGTTGGAAGCTGCTGGCCGGCAGCCGGTTGTCGGTCGAGGTCCAATAATAAACCCCGGCCAAAAAAATCCCCATCGAGAGCAAGCTAATGAGGATCGTCGGCCAAGAAGGGTAGGAAGTGCGTGGGGTATGGTTGGGCGTTGCTGCAGCGGAGAGACCTACAAGTTCGGACTCGGAGTCCTGGGGATCGAAGAGATTTTCCAGTGAATTCATTGGGACTAACTCCTAATTCGCTAAGAAACGGGAACGAAATGGCGTAATCGTTTGCTGGTGTAAACGAGTAAGCCCGCCGCAAGAGAAGATTTGTGGGCTTAGGAGTACGTATGAGAGAAAATTTTTTTAAAGTGCTCGATTAACACGTCACGTAAACGATGGAGCAATGGAGTAATCCTTCCCTGAATCGGTCACAGAGCACGAGGCCTAACGGTCAATCGTCTGTTGCTTATCACGCGGAGCGTGGCGAGCGATGCTAGGCCGTGTACGGACGCTCCCTCCCTTACGGTTCGGGTTACTAGCAGGTGCCCCAATGGCCGCAGGCCATCGGCCCAGTAACCCGACGCGTAAGCGAGGAAGCTGAGGAGTGACGCTCAATTACATAGATACGGTCAACAATGCCTTTCGCACAATCGTAAGCGTTTATCATGCAGTGCGTGCAATGCGATGCTAGGCTGCGTACGGACGCTCCCTCCCTTACGGTTCGGGTTACTGGCTGATGCCCCAATGGCCGTAGGCCATCGGAGCAGTAACCCGACGCGTAAGCGAGGAAGCAGCGGAGTGATGCACAATTGCATAGATACGGTCCACAATGCCTTTCGCACAATCCTACCTGCTCATCATGCTGTGCGTCACGTGCGATGCTGTGCCGAGTACTGACCCTCCCTTCCTCCCTCACGGTTCGGGTTACTGGTTGATGCACCAATGACCGCAGGCCATCGGCCCAGTAACCCGACGCGTAAGCGAGGAAGCAGAGGGGTGATATTCAATTACATAGATACGGTCCACAATGCCTTTCGCACAATCCTTCCTGCTAATCATGCTGTGCGGCACGTGCGATGCTGTGCCGTGTAGAGACCCTCCCTCCCTTACGGTTCGGGTTACTGGCTGATAACCCAATGACCGCAGGCCATCGGCCCAGTAACCCGACGCGTAAGCGAGGAAGCAGAGGAGTGATGCTCAATTGCATAGATACGGTCCACAATGCCTTTCGCACAATCCTTCCTGCTAATCATGCTGTGCGTCACGTAGGATGCTAGGCCGTGTAGAGACGCTCCCTCCCTTACGGTTCGGGTTACTGGCTGATGCGCCAATGGCCCCACCTCGCGATTCACCCGCTGTACCAGTTTTCGAGCGCGCGGCTGCGCCGCGCGTATGGAAACAGGACCGCTCCAGCCTGTCAGAGTTTCAGAGTCCAGAGGAACAGAGACCAGAGCTCCAGCGCACCAGATGGATGACTGGAATGCGATTACCTCAATACAATCCGAAACCCTATGTCGTAGTAACGGTAGTCTGGGGAGAGACTGTCCCTGCTACCGCAACGCGCGTAGATTGCGAGGTTGAGCCAGGACCCGCCCACCAAAAAACGAGGCGAACCCTCAAAGGCGTCCCGGTTGTACGACTTGCCCAGTTCACTGTTGCTTGCCCATTCCCAAACGTTTCCGTGCAAATCCATTAGGCCATAGCCTGTTCCCTTTTTCGTTTTGGTGGGATGGTACAACTCCTCCCTCGACGAATGCGCTTTGATCGCCTCGCTCCGACTACGAGTCTTCTTCGCACCAGATTCAGAACACCATACGAGTTCCTTTCGCACCTGATCTCCCCACCAATACGTTCGGTCCTTATTGGTTCCACGTACCGCCCATTCCCATTCGTAATCCGTGGGAAGTCCATAGTTTTGCTTAGTAATCGTCGAAAGCCAATCGCAAAATTCCATCGCCATGTACCACGAGACATACAACACCGGGTCATCATCCTGATTGCTGTACTCGTTTCGCTCCCGACGATGGCTCGGGCAAAACAACTCAAACAAGGCATTCGTCACAGGGAAATCCGCCATCTGAAACGATTCGACTCGCACATTCTTGCCGGCAACTTCCTTCGGTTCCTCGCCGTATTCAAAAACTCCGCCATCGATCCGATAAAAACTTTCGAGGAAATTCCATGTGCCATCCTTTCCGTCCGGAAGTCTCTTGAGTGATTCCAGCAAACTCGAATCCTTCGAGTAGGCCTGATGAAAAGGTTTGTCACCAATCAATTCTCGCAGAGAAGATAAATATGCTCCGTCTCGGTAACGGCGATTGAGCATCCATCCGGATTCATTAGGACGCAATTTTATAAACTCGATCGCCTGCGTTCGTATGTCTTCGGCTTTTCGCCCTGCCCCCGATACAGCTTGTGTACCATCAAGCCAAGGGGACCAACTACGGTGGATCAACCACCTGCAAGCTGCCTCCAACCCCTGCGATAATTTCAAGCCGTCTTTTTGGAGTGATTGATACACAATCCATGGATTCCCGTGCTGCACCAACTTGCTAGCTACCGAGTCTCGGTCTCTAGTGTCTGTGCTTTGAAAACCCAATGGAGAACTCGGCCCGGGGGCCGAGCACTTGGTCAACAGAAAACGGAAGGTGTTCGACCACGCTTGGGGAGACCATGCGCTTGGTTCCAACGAGTTTTCGACATTGTGGATCTTTTCGATCAATTCGCTCCATAGAATATCGTTAAGTGGAGGAACCAAAATGGATTTGGGCTTAGAATCGGAATTGGTCGCGGTATATTCGGGTTTTCGAGCTAGATACATCGCCAAAAAGTATTCGAGGAACGAGCGATGGCGAAACGAAAGCCCCCCAGATTTCCCTGTCGATTCAAGCAGTTGGAACGATGTTGTGATATCGATCGCTGCCAACCCATCGAGATAATTTACGCTCGGCAGTTGGGTGCAAAGATTGTCGTACGCTTCGCCGGTCAGTTGATTGATAAAACCTTGGCTTTGGAACATCACCCATGCGATTTCACCGAGTAGTTTCTTCACGGTAGACTTGCTCTTGGCGAAATCTCTCAGATCTTGCTTGTCCGCTTCGATGATAGATTCGCCACGACTTATCAGGTGATCGATCGCTCGATCGTAGAGCTCGGTGCGAGTCATCCCCTTGAGTTGTGCTTCGACTCTTTGATTGACTTTGTCTGCGATCAGACTCTTGACCATGTTCAGTAACAATGGAATGCACAGGATCGCCTCATCGACATGGTTCTCGATATTCTTGGTTTCAAGGTATCTGTTCCATCGAGTTTTATCAAAGGGTACGATTCGAAGCGACTGCCAGTCGTTATCAGATCTGGCTGCCTGGCGATCGAATTTTGCTTCTGGCCGTGCAGTCATGATCACGGGACACTGTCGCCAACCATCCGCAGCGATTGTCGGACCAAGTTGCTGAACTCCATGAGAATGCGTTTGATCCAATGCATCTAGCAACAGAACGATCCGTCCGCGATTCATGAGCCATTCCATCCAAGACAAAAGTCTATGTTTGGGCACGACGGGTTTGTCCTGATCGCTCAGCGAGCGGATGAACCTTTCGACGGGTAAGCTCACTTGTTTCAATGCCAGTAGCTCATCAGTTGTAAGTCCGGACCAGTTGACTTGCGAAAGCGAGCTATCATTGGCCGTCGTTTTGCCAAAGCGGATCGGTAATCGCAAAGCCTCGCTATCCGAGGCGATCTCTTGCTGGCATCGAAGTAGAAACATGGATTTCCCGAGTCCCGACTCCCCTTCGATGAAAATGCGATTGCCTTGCAACGCAACCGCGCTTGCTTCTCCTGCTGGTTGACCGGAAACATTTCGGACTAGTCTAGGTTCGTATATCAACCGGCCAGCCATCAAATCTCCAAGGGCATTCCCTTTGAGTATGGCATTTTCTGGTGGGTAGACCGTATATTTCGTAGGGTCCTCGGACGCTGCCTGCTGCCAGCGGTTGATATCAGCGATATCGGGGGTGATATAGGGAGTGCAATAGGTATCCAAGTCCTCCTTGGTTTGCGCAGCTATCTCACGGTTTACTCCGCGAGTGATCCTCGGGTAGATCACCATCTGTTCATAAGCTTCCGCCAGCGTACTGAGAGGAACGGTCTTGAATCGTTCATCGTTAACCGGAATCGTCCCGGCAGGTTGCAGATCCGACACGATCACTTCGTAGATGCGTTCTTTGGCCAGCGTATCCTTGCTAAGCAATGTCTTTGTTTTGATACTTGCAACGATACCAAGCGGCAAGTCGTCCCGCGACAGGTCAATCGTCGCGGTGCAAGCGATGTTGGGATCCAAAGGATCCATATCCTTGGCATCGCCCGCCCCTGCACTATCAGGATTGTGTTTGGCTGCTGCGATCAACGCGCAAGCGATCGCGGTTTCCGCCGAACGACCTTTGATCGGAATGATCGGATTCTGCCAACCCAACCTTGGAAGGGTCTCGTGCAATCCCGACAAATCAAGTCGCCAACGCCAATCGTAGGATAATAGACGGCCAAAGTCCTCGTGAGGAACCTTCCAATCGTTCTGCTTCGACTCCAAGTACTCCCGTGCGGCCAGCCAAGCGGTCTGCAAACCAGTGGAAAAGGAATCACCTTGATTGAACGGCATCCAAAGCAAACCGCAGTGAGCAGCATGCGGAATCAACAACCCGGATCCGTTAGGAAGTCGCTCGATCGTTAGATTCGCAAGAATCCCCTCGGGTGTTTGACGGTGCTCAAAGGCGAACATGACTTTGGTTCGCACCTCAAGCTCCGGCTTGCGATCGATTCGCATAAGCTTCATCAGTAGGTCGCAAGCCATCAGGACTCCCGGATGACTCCAATGGTATCTCTGATTACCGACGTCCCGAATGACTGCCGCGATTTCCGGAGACTTGGCTTCCATAGAACGAATCCAAGCAGGTTCTCCCTGTGGGTAATCGCGTTTGCCATGGATTCGCTTATACGTCCAAGCGTCGTTGACTGACCCGACAAAGCATTCTAGGCTCTCAGCAAATTCAGATACATCGGAATTCTCCCTGTTAGCTAAACCGAGCTGATACCAACGAATCAGGCCAAGCCGGCTTTGAAATAGATCCTTCGCATCGAAAAGATCCCTGGTCTCGCCTGGGACCTTCAGCTTGGCGACGAGATTCTGCCACTTAGGATGCGACGGATTGAATTCAAACCCAAAAGCCTCACCATTTAATGCAGCCTTGAGCAGTTTGCACTCATCGCGCAGTGCGGGAATAAGCTCGAAGAGATTCGCTTGAGCGAGCCAGGATTCGATGGACATTTATGGGGTTGTTATAAGAAGGGACGCTTTTTTCTAAGTCTCAATTCTACCACACGAAAAAAGTAGTCCGTAAGGAGAGAAATCTCGAATTTCTTCAGAGCCTGGAACGTTAACAACGCAAACCCGAGTTTTTAACGCTCTTGAAGCAGGTAGTGCTCGTGGCAACGTGCGGCGGGCAAATCTCCGAATTGTTTTTGAAGGAGGGTGCAAAGATGAGTACCGAAAAACCCCCGGTGCTTGAGGTTGCTGTACCAACGAGTGAACCTGATGAGCTGACCGGCGAGTCTGAAGTTGATTCGCCGTGCATCCACAGCCAGGACTTTGGTGCGTTGGTCGATAATGTGGTCGAGATCGAGGTCGATCTGCGCAAGCAGCAAGAGCTCGAGCGCCTCGGCCGCCTCGCATCTCAAGACTGATGGCCGCAGGCCATCAGCCCAGTAACCCGACGCGTAAGCTAGGAAACAGCGGAGTGATGCTCCATTGCATGAGTCACCGTCCACAATGCCTTTCGCGCAATCGTAAGCGTTTATCGCGCAGTGCGTGCGATGCGATGCTAGGCCGTGTACGGACGCTCCCTCCCTTACGGTTCGGGTTACTAGCAGGTGCCACCAGTGGCCGTAGGCCATCGGACCAGTAACCCGACGCGTAAGCGAGGAAGCAGCGGAGGGATGCTCCATTGAATGAGTGACCGTCCGCAATAGCTTTCGCACAATCGTTAGCGTTTATCACGCAGTGCGTGAAATGCGATGCTTCGCCGTGTACGGACGCTCCCTCCCTTACGGTTCGGGTTACTGGCTGATGCCCCCGATGGCCGCAGGCCATCGGACCAGTAACCCGACGCGTAAGCGAGGAAGCAGCGGAGTGATGCTCCATTGCATGAGTCACCGTCCACAATGCCTTTCGCGCAATCGTAAGCGTTTATCGCGCAGTGCGTGCAATGCGATGCTAGGCTGTGTACGGACGCTCCCTCCCTTACGGATCGGGTTACTAGCAGATGCCCCAATGGCCGCAGACCATCGGACCAGTAACCCGACGCGTAAGCGAGGAAGCACCGGAGTGATGCTCTATTGCATGAGTCACCCTTCACAATAGCTTTCGCACAATCGTACGTGCCTATCACGCAGTGCGTGCAATGCGATGCTAGGCCGTGTACGGACGCTCGCTCCCTTACGGATCGGGTTACTAGCAGGTGCCACCAGTGGCCGTAGGCCATCGGACCAGTAACCCGACGCGTAAGCGAGGAAGCAGAGGAGTGATGCTCCATTGCA
>Ga0315904_10002454_pt1 | contig 28729 bp, 21 predicted proteins | sample LakEriMetagenome_6_FD_203529 | JGI IMG/M metagenome (GOLD analysis project Ga0315904, IMG submission 203529) | Freshwater fungal communities from buoy surface, Lake Erie, Ohio, United States - Buoy 12 MA120 | ecosystem: Environmental > Aquatic > Freshwater > Lake | place: USA: Lake Erie, Ohio...
GGGGTCGGGGTCGGGGTTGCGACCGGGGTCGGAAGGGTGATGGGGATGCCCGAACCTTCCGCTGCAAGCAGGGCACTGATGTCCTCGCCTTCCTTACCGAGGATGGCTAACAAGCTGTCCACCGGGGCAGTAGAGCCCGTCTGGACTCCGATGTGCAAGAGCACGCCGTCGAAGAAGGACTCGAACTCCATCGTGGCCTTGTCCGTCTCGATTTCCGCGAGAATTTCCCCGCTCTTGACGCGGTCTCCGACCTTCTTCAGCCAGCTGGCCACGACGCCTTCGGTCATGGTGTCGCTGAGTTTGGGCATGCGAACAATTTCAGCCATGGTGCACAGGTGTGAATGCGCGAAATTCAGGAAATGGAGAGGGCCAAAACAAGAACGAAACCGCTATGAATCAATCGTTCACGAACGGATAATGCGGGTCTGTGTACACATCTTCGTACAGTTCCGACGGATCGGGAAGCGGGCTGGCCTCGGCGAAGGCAATGGCCTCCTCGACGACCGCCTTGATGCGCTCCTCGGTGGCTTCGAGGTCGGCAGCGGCGGCCCACTTCGACGCAAGGATCACTTGGCGGACGTGCTCGATGGGGTCTTGGTCCACGTACTCCGCCACTTCTTCCTTCGTCCGGTACTTCTGGGGGTCCGACATGCTGTGGCCCTTGTACCGGTACGTTTGGATGTCGAGGAGCGTCGGGCCATCGCCTGCACGACCACGTGCCGCGGCTTCCGCAATGGCCGCGCATACCGCTTCCGGACGCATGCCGTCCACCGTGGCCGACGGCATCAAGTAGCTGGCGCCGAGGACTTCGAGGTCCACCACGTTCGAGGTGCGCTCGACCGAAGTGCCCATGGCGTACTTGTTGTTCTCGATGATGAAAATGACCGGCAACTTCCAGGTCATGGCCATGTTGAAGGTCTCGTGGAGCATGCCTTGGCGGGCCGCTCCGTCTCCCATGAAACAGACGGTGACGTGGTCTTCGTTGCGGTACTTGTCTGCGAAGGCGATGCCGGCCCCGAGTCCGATTTGGCCCCCGACAATCCCATGCCCCCCGAAGAGGTTGCGCTCCTTGTCAAACATGTGCATCGAGCCCCCCTTGCCCTTGCTCAGCCCCGTCCGGCGGCCGTAAAGCTCCGCCATCACGTACTTCGGGTCGGTGCCGAGCACCAGCGGATGGGCGTGGTCGCGGTAGGCCGTGATCACCCGGTCGGTCGGTCGGATGGCCTCCCGCATGCCGGAAAGCAGGGCTTCTTGTCCGATGTACAGGTGGCAAAAGCCCCCAAATTTTTGTTGGATGTACAGCTGGCCACAGCGTTCTTCGAACCGGCGCATCAGGTACATTTCCTCAAACCACCGCAGGTACGTTTCCTTTCCGTGCAGCGCTTCCTTCGCTGCTCCGCGGGGTGACGACTTCGCAGGTGCCGCGGCTGGCGCGGGTTTCGCGGTCCTTACCGGACGTGGGGGGGTAGCCATGGTTTCCATCGGGTTGACCGCAAATATAACCCCCGAGGGGATGCCAAATATGCCCCCGACGCCCCCCACCGTATGCCGGTTGCAAAAGGGTGTACGATGTACACAGGCAACAAAATCGCGCGCACGGTTCGTACTTTCGGGGGCATTGAACCTGCCGGAATGCCTGGGCCCCCTGGAACCGATCGGCCTTGCTGATCTCCAAGGTGCCGAACTCATGAACCGCCGTGACACCAAGTTCCCGGTGATGAACTCCTGGATTCCCGGGGTAGTGGAGGCCTGCGCCCCGACCTACCGTGTGCTCGAAGTGAACGGCGTTCGGGCGGCGGGCTACCGCAACATCTTCTTCGATACGCCTGACCGGCGCTGCTGGTCGGACCACGTCCGCGGCCGCGGCAGCCGGTTCAAGGTGCGGATCCGCAACTACGGCGAAGGCGGAAGCACATTCCTTGAAATCAAGCGGAAAACGGCATCGGGCCGCACCGTGAAGGAGCGTTGGCTGCGGGATGCCGCGGCTGCGTGGGATGCGGCTTTGACATCGGAAGAGCTCGCTTTGCTGGCAAACCGTTTGCCCGAAGCAAGCGGGTGGGCCCCCTCGCTGCGGTGCGACTTCACCCGGGCCACACTCGTTTCCACCGCACGCGGAGAGCGGATTACGGTGGATGTGGACTTGCGGTTTGCAGATGCACGGCGCGCCGATGGGGGCGCTGCGGCTGGCGGTTTGGCCATCTTGGAAATCAAGCAAACCCGGGTGGACCGGAATTCTCCTGCCCACCTGGCCCTCGATGCCCACCTCGGCGCACCCGTGCCGCTCGGCAGACCTACTTCGCTTTCGAAATACATCCTCGGCCTGGGACTGCGCGCGCCCGGCCTGCATCCGCGCACCTACCGTCCGGTGCTTCGTCAACTCCAAGCCTTGATAGACCCATGAGCCCATTTCTTGCGACTTCGCTGATTCCCTTCGCCATCAACCTGTTGTCCGCGTTGGTCCTTGTGCTGTTCATCTACCACGCGAAATCCGGACGCCGCGATTACGTCTTCACGTTTCTGCTGGTCTCGACCACGATCTTCCTGCTCTGCAATACCCTCTTCCACGTGGAGATGAACCTGGCCTTCGCGCTCGGGCTGTTCGCCGTGTTCGGGATCATCCGGTACCGGACAGACGCCATCCCCACGCGCGAAATGACCTACCTCTTCGTGGTCATTGCCCTCGCGGTGCTCAATGCCCTGGCTCCAGCTGCAGAGGGGCCGCACGTCCTGTGGGTTCCGAACGCGTTGGTTTGGGTGCTGGCGTATACACTCGAACGGGTCTGGAAGGTGCGGCACATCGCCACGAAGCTCGTAGTGTATGACCGGGTCGACCTCTTGCATGCCGGTCGGCGTGCCGAGCTCATCGCCGACTTGGAGCAACGCACCGGGGTGGAGATTGTGCGCCTCGAAATCGGGAAAGTGGACTTGCTGCGGGACACCGCGGTCATCCGAGTGCATTTTGACGGCGACAAACAGCCCGACCACTTCGAGGCCACGGCAAGCTCTGGAGACTGAGCGGCCTCAGCGGCGAAGCAGCACGACCGCGTGGGCGCTGACCCCCGCTTCGGTACCTACGAATCCTAACCGTTCCGTGGTCGTGGCCTTGACGCTGACCCGGTCCACGTCGATGCCGAGGATGTCCGCAATGCGGGCCCGCATGGCCGGAACGTGCCCGGCGACTTTCGGCCGCTGCAAGCACAGCGTACAATCGAGGTTCGCCACCGACCAGCCCTTCGCCAGCACAAGCGCATGCACGCGCTCGAGCAACAACGCGCTGTCGATGCCTTTGTAGGCGGGATCGGTGTCCGGAAAATGGTGGCCGATGTCGCCGAGCGCAAGCGCACCCAGCATGGCATCGCACACGACGTGCAGGATGACGTCCGCATCGCTGTGGCCCACGGCCCCTAGCTCGTGGGGAACTAAGACCCCTCCCAGCCAAAGCGGGTAACCCGGGGCGAGCTGATGCACATCGTACCCGTAGCCGATCCGCAGGTCATCCGTCATTCCGGCACGTCCTGACCGCCAGATCCGACCAAGTCGGCGAACTGCAAACGCAGCGTAAACCGGAGGGTGTTTGCCAACGGATTCTGCAGGCGGGTAGAGATGAGGTAGCTCAAGTCCACCGTGAAAACCGTGTACTTGATGCCGGCGCCGAGCGTGATGAATTGGCGGTTGCCTTTCGAGTAATGCTCGTTGAAGAAGCCGGTTCGGAAGGCAAACACGTCGTTGTAGTTGTACTCCATCCCCCCTCCGAGGTTGTACTCCCGAAGCTCTTCCCGGAGGACGCTCCCCGGCTGGAGGGTGTAGGTTCCGTCATCGTTGAAATCCACCACCCCCGGGGCGTCGTAGAAACTCTGCACCAAGGCCGTGGCCACGCCGATGTTGTCGTCGTACCCGCTGACGATTTCCGTGCCCGATTCCTGGTCGAGGATGGGCGGAGTCGGCACGAGGAGCTTGTTCGCGTCCACTGTGAAGGTCAGGGAGTTGTACTCGTCCACGAAGAGCTCGTAGGCTGTGCCGAGTCGGAGGTTCGCAGGGATGAAATCCCGGTCCGCGGACTCGGTGTAGCTCATCTTCGCCCCGATGTTCGAGATGTTCATGCCGAGGTTGAACACGCCTTTCTTGCCCGCGAGCTGTGCACGGGGGTTCGTGTAGAACAGTCCCACATCGACCGCGACGGAACGGCCGGGCTTCGAGTTCGCCCCGAGGACATTCGTGCCCCCGGTGAGGTTCGAGTTGATGAACCGGCCGGTGACCCCGCCGCCGAAGCGGTCCGTGAACCGCTGCGAGAACCCTGCATCGAGGCTGAACTCCGCCGGCTTGAAATCCCGGATGGTGGTCCCAGATTCGTCCGTGAACGTGATGTTGCCGAGGCTGAAGTAGCGGAGCGCACCGCCGAACGCTTGGCGCGGGCTGATTTTCCGGACCCCCGACACGTAGGCGAGGTTCATGTCATCGACCAACTCGCGCAGCCAAGGCGCGTAGCTCATCGTAAACTCGACATCGTCCTCCATGAAAGCCATCTTCGCCGGATTCCAATGCAGGCTGTTGCCGTCGGGCGACAGGGCGACACCCGCGTCGCCGAGGGCGCCGGAGCGCGAGTCGGGAGCGATGGTCAAGAAAGGAACTGCCGTGGTAATGGCGTTGATCTGCACCGTTTGGGCCGCTTGCCCGGGCGTCAATTGCGCAGCCGCATCGCCCGCCGGAAGCAGCAGGAAACACAGGAAAGCGGCCAGAAAATGAATCGAATTTCGGAGCATGAGCGTCGGGCGTCGGGTTGCCAAAATTAAGTTACGGACGCACAACGACGACCCGCTCGGAATATTGTGCGGTCCCCCCTTGTTCGTCGGTCAGCGTGATACGGAAAAGGTAGACGCCCGGTTGCGCGCGGGAGGCCCCGGGTTGCCAAACCCACGACTCGGCCAGGTAGCCCCCGGCGTCAAGCGGACCGGAAAACTCCTCGACCCGCCGTCCATCGGCTGCGAACACCTCGATTCGCACCGCAGAGGCCGTGCAGGCCTGGTTGTGCTCGAAGCGCAGGTGCACCTCGTCGGTCGCAGGGTTCGGGTAGGCGGTCACAGCGCCGAGCGCCGCCGCGAAATTGTCCGCCACCACGAACTCGAGGGCTGCGCTCCCCTTGTTGTTCGAAACGTCCCACACCACCAGTTCGATCCGGTGGAGTCCATCCGACAAGCCTTGCATCGGGTACCGCACCGTTCCGGCGACGTACGTATTCAAATCCGCTTGGTAGAAATCGTTCAGAACGACCGCATCTCCGGAGGCGCCGTCGAGCGTCATTTTGATGTCGTGGCCGATGCCCGTTCCGGAGGCGTTGATGCCGCCTGCGTCCTCAATCCGCGCCAGCAAGACCGGATCGGGCCCGGCCAAACCTCCGGATCGGAACAAGGTGTCGTTGAGAAACAGCCGCACCACCGGCGGGGCATCGTCCGGCACAAAGTCGGCTGCTACACCTCCGACGATGAGGGCTTCCGTCGCACCGTGGGCATCCACACCGGCATCGGAGGCGGCATACGCACTGATGCGGCCGGCTCCGAACGCATAATCGATGTCCCGCGGCACCGCGAACGAAAAGGCGAACACCCCGTCTTCGACCGAAGCGACACCCCGGTGCAGCACATCGCGAAAAACGGTGAAGGCGTAAGACGTTCCGGAGCCGTCGTTGTCCAAGGTGGGCACCGTGGCCCGCTTGTCGAACACGCGCGGATACACGAAACCATTGAACCCGTGCAGCGTGTCCCCCTGTGCATCCGCGATGAAGCCGCGGACCTCCGCCACCTCGAGGGCCCGAAGCGTGTCTGGCAGTTCCGTGAAGACCACCTGAGCTTCCGGGTAGTTCAGCCGCATGGATGCGTCGCCGAGGAGCGAGAAGTTGCGCTTGTTGGACGAATTCGACACCTGTGGGTCGTTTTTCGTGATCCGTGCGATGTCCCCGAGGCGCAGCGGACGCTCGGGAGTGTCGCCGAAGGCACAGGCATAGAAGGCCCGGTTGAGCTGTTGGTTCGAGCCGCTGAAGACGACACGGGTCGTGGTAAGCATGGCCAAAGCGCCACCGTCCGGATTGAGGAGCATGTCGTCGCCCGCAGTTTCCACGTCGGGGTCATCGTACCGCGCCAGCTCGCACGTGGCAGTCAAGAAGAGCGGAAGTCGGGGAGAATTCGACCATTCGCGGATGGTCGTGGAATTGAGGACCCGTTCGTGGGCCCACCCACGCTCTCCACCGTGTCCGATGTAATTGACCACCAGCGCCCCAGATTCTACGGCTCGCTTGATGGCGTCCGTGGCATCCGGGTACCGCTCGCCGCCAGGCGTGGAGAGTTGGGGGTAGGCGTCGAGGTAGATCTTCGACACATCATAGGCGTTGTGGGACACGCGCATCGTTTCCGCATGTTCGTCCGAATTGAGCATGTGGACGAGCTCCGTCGGTCCACCGCTGCCGTCGCGGTCGTCGGAGACCAGCACGATGCTGTTGCGCCACGGACCGGCTGAACCGGCCGATTCGTCGGCGCAGCTGCCGTCGGGAGTGGGCGCCCCGGTGCGTGCGTAGGCCTCGAGTTTGGCCATAAACCCTTCGAGCTCTTCGACCGAACGCGCGGGAATCCGGCCGACCCCGATGGCGAGTTTGTCGCCGATGCCCTCTCCCGCTTCGGGCGCGAGGAACCCGAAGTAGTCGTCGCTGACATAGCTCGACGTCGGGCTCACCGAATTTGCACTCTGATAGGTGATGATGTGGCTGCCATCCAGCACATTCCCGCGGTTTTCGAAGGTGCCGTCGCCCACGAGTTGCAGGTACTTCGGCATGCGCGCGCTGTCCCCTTCTGCCTTGTCCATCAGCATGAGCATCAGCATTTTCAATGCCGTCGGGTCTGGATTCCCCGATGAAAAACAGTCGAACACCTCACCTTGATCCACCACCGCCACCCGCAGCCCCTCGTCCGCACGCCCCGCGGCCAAACGCTCCGCGACCGCCGCGTACGCAGGAACCGTCACCACCACCAGGTCGACGTCCTCCAATGCGTGCAGATTCACCGGCTCGACCGGGCCCAGGTACTTGGGAGCGGGCAATCCCCCTGCCGCAAACGCGACGAAGCGGCGCGGCCCATCCGCCTGCACCGACCAGGTCACCGCCTCCTCCCCCGCAACCTCCTCCACCTCCATCGCCACAGGCATCGCCGGGTCGGTGACATCCCACACCCCACCGAAGCTTCCGGCTACCCCGTCGAGCACAAAGGCCCGCCCGGCATCCACTACAGCTTCTGCCGGCCCCCACCACTGCATCCCTCCTGGCACCCACCGCAGCAGGCGTTCTTGTTCCACGCGCACATGGTCTAACCATCCGATCGCGCCCGCGGACCCTGATGTGAACTGTACCCCGACCTCCACGCGAGACGAGGTGCCGGAACCCACCACACACGGCCCTTCACCGTTGCCAGATGCGAGGTTCGCGACATTGCTCGTCGACGAGGCCGTGGTCGCTGCAGGGGCAAGACTCACCGAGACAGCGCCGGCCGTCACCCCGAAGGTGGAGCCCGTGCCCATGGATTGGGCCGCGACCTGCACGGCTACCCGGCCATCCGCTTCGGTCGCGTGCGGCACCGGGAACGTGAACGCCCGATCCGTGACCGTTCCGAAGTCCTCGCCGAACCACTGGCGCCCAGACCGGTTCGGACTGTTCAACTCTAACTCATGAAACTGCACGTCGACGAACCGATCGACCGTATCCACAATCGGCCCGTCAAACGACCCACCCACCCCCATTTGGACCCCTTCCGCAGCCCCCTCTCCTCGGCCCGTATTGAGAAAGTAATACGCTGAATCGCTGTACGCGTGCAGGGCATGCTCCCACCGCCCCGTCACCGCATTCTGCACCCAAGTGACCGGCCCACGTCCATAGAACAGCAACCGATCGCCCGCGTCCCAAACACCGTCCTCGCCCCCCTCGCGCACGACCGCAACTTCTTGCACGTCCAACGGCCTTTCTACACCGTTCTCGTAGGGCAACTGCACCCCTCCATTGCCCAGCACCCGCACCTTCCTCGGATCCAACTCTGTTCGGTCAATTCCCGCAGCATCCAGCCAGGCAGCATCCACCGCGTACACCCCATCCTCCACAATTCCCATCCGGTAAAACTCGCCCTCTGAAAGCGCCGATGCCGTGGGCCAATCCCACCGGGAACGGGGTTGAGGTTGAGGTTGAGGTTGAGGTTGAGGTTGAGGTTGAGGTTGAGGTTGAGGTTGAGGTTGAGGTTGAGGTTGAGGTTGAGGTTGAGGTTGAGGTTGAGGTTGAGGTTGAGGTTGAGGTTGAGGTAAAATTTCGGCACCCCCACCCCATTCTCCTACTTCATCGGCACATTTCTTCTCAATCGCACCGGCGTCCTCATCCCTCGAGCCGGCAACGCCGGCGTCCTCGCCCCTCGAACCGGCAACTCCGGCGTCCTCACCCCTCCCCAGTTCCCACGTTCCGCGGAGAAAGCGACCATAACCGTGAGTGGGATGCCAGCGCAACAACGGAAACCCGACCGCGACAGAAGCAGAATGGACGTGGATCGCAGGGTCCTCACCGCGGGTCGTGGCGTGGGCCCGCGCGAGGGTGCGCTGGCGCGGAGTCATATCGGTGCTGTCCAGCGGCGCCCATTCCTCGCTTGCCACCAATAGCACGCCGGAAGGCCAAGGTGCTTCCACGGCACATTCAAAGTAGCCCCAGGGAAGTTCGTCGAGGTAAAAGGCATCGACCGGACACCACTTGCCTACGGGCGCGCCGTCATAGCCACGGGCATGCCAGGAGACCACTGCTTCGAGGGTGCGAACGGGGACGGCGTTCTGAGTTTGGCCGAAGGCAAAAAAACCTCCAGGGAACAAGAAGAACGCGCAGGCAATCGGTCGTGTACGCATGAAAATGTGGCCCCTCGCGAGGCATTGTGCAACGCTGCACCCCAAACGTACGTTCATCCTCCGTAGTGCGCAGCGTGTTCGGAGCGTTGCGTTTCGTCAAATTGTGTTATTCTTGCAGGTCCAATGCGGAAGTTCACCCCTCGGCGACTGTTTACCCCCCGCTTCGCCATGGCGATGCTCGGGATTTTAATGTGCTGTCTTCCTGAAGAATACCGCGCTCAAGACGCGGAATTCACCCAGTACTACGCGAATCCCCTCTACCTGAATCCGGCCTTTGCGGGGACGGCACGGTGTCCGCGCATGGTGATGTCGTACCGGAATCAGTGGCCCGCCATGAGCGGTTCCTTCGTCACCACTGCGGCCTCATACGATCAGCACGTGGAGTCGCTGCAAGGCGGTCTCGGGCTGATTGTGATGAACGACCAAGCCGGTCGGGGAACCCTTGCCACCACGACGGTCAGCGGAATTTACAGCTACCAGCAAGCCATCACCCGCAAATTCTCCGTCAAAGCAGCCTTGCAGGTCACTTACCTGCAGAAAGCCCTCGACTGGAGCAACCTCACCTTCGGGGACATGATCGATCCGCGGCGGGGCTTCATCTACGAAACCCAAGACATCCCGCGCGGAGGCACGGTGCAAGCTGCCGATTTCAGTGGTGGTTTGCTCGGCTTCAGTGACAAGTTCTACGGCGGACTTGCGGTGCACCACTTGAATGAGCCGAACGAATCGCTCGTGTTGGGCACCAGCCGGTTGCCCATGAAGTACACCGCGCACGGTGGTGCCGTGCTGCCCTTGCAGAAGAGCGCGAAAGGCGTTGAAGCGACCATTTCTCCGAACTTCCTTTACCGTCGACAAGGCGAATTTCAGCAACTGAACCTCGGCGTATACGTCTCCAAGGGCCCGTTGGTGGGTGGGATTTGGTACCGCGGGATTCTGTTTACGGACTACCGCGACGCATTCATCGCCACGCTCGGGGTGCAGACCGATTTGGTCAAATTCGGCTACAGCTACGACCTCACCGTTTCTGAGCTCACCCCGGCAACGGGCGGTGCACACGAGGTCTCGATGACCATTCAGTTCGACTGCCGTGGCAAGCGGTCGAAATTCCGCACAATTTCGTGCCCGGCTTTCTAGTTCTTACGAGTGAACATCCTACACGCTCTCCTGATCCCTTACTCTCTGCCATGCAATTGAGAAAACTTACCTCCTGGATCCTGGGCATTCTCGGCCTCGGGACTCTGCTGGGAACCGGATGCAAGCCGGCCTCGTCTGGTGCCACGGGATGGAACTACAACGATCCCGCGAACGGTGGCTTTGAGAACCATGCCTATGGCGATCAAGAAACCGGTCCAGGACTCGTTTTCGTAGAAGGTGGGACCTACACCATGGGCCAAGTGGACGACGATGTCAACTTTGCATGGGACAACATCCCGCGCCGCGTGACGGTCTCTTCGTTCTACATGGACGCCACCGAGGTCACGAACGCGTACTACCGGGAATACCTCTACTGGCTCGAACGCATCCACGGTGCAGACAATCCGGAACTGGTTGCTCGGGCAACCCCGGATGAGAATTCCTGGAGGAAGAAGCTCGGTTACAACGAAAACTACGTCAAGTACTATTTCCGCCACCCCTCCTACCAAGACTACCCCGTCGTCGGTGTCAGCTGGTTGCAGGCAAACGATTACTGCAAGTGGCGGACGGATCGGGTGAACGAGCAAATCCTCGTCCGCGAAGGCCTCATGGCCCACGCACCGGATGCACAATCCGCGGCTTCCTACTTCACCACGGACGGATACTTCAACGGCAAGTTTGAGTCGGGCACCGAAGAAGGCAAAGTGCGCAGCTTCAACCCGAACGAAGAGGTACGTTCCATCCGCTTGGAGGATGGGCTCCTCTTGCCAGAATACCGGCTGCCCACAGAAGCTGAATGGGAGTTCGCGGCACTGGGCTTGATCGGCAACAGCTACCAAGAACTGGTCGCCGAGCGCCGCACCTACCCATGGGACGGCCACTTCACCCGGGAAGACAACAGCCGCAGCGCCTACTACGGTCAAATGCAGGCGAACTTCATGCGCGGCAACGGTGACCTCATGGGCGTGGCGGGTAGCTTGAACGACAACGGCGACATCACCGTTCCCGTTCAAACCTATGCACCGAACGACTACGGCCTCTACAACATGGCCGGAAACGTCAGTGAATGGGTCATGGACGTGTACCGTCCGCTGAGCACCATGGACAACGAGGAGTTTCGGCCCTTCCGCGGCAACGTGTTCACCACGAAACAAGTGGCTGCTGATGGAACCGTTGCGGATGTCTACGCCTCCACAGAGTACGACCTGAAACTCGTGAAAACCGAGCTTACTGCGTACCAGGACAAAGGAGCAAAGACCTTCACCGCCGGGGAATCGAAAGTCATTGAGGATGCCCTCCGTGCCATCGAAACCACGGAAGGCCAGCTGCGCAACAAGCAGTTCGATGTCGCATGGGAGGAAATGGACCTGTTCCTCGAAGGGCTGCTCGACATCGACGAGCCGGACGTACAGAACGTCGCAGAAGTTCGTGGATTCTTCTCCCGGAATGTCACCGCCCGTCCGGGTGAGGTGCGCTACCGCGAGGTCCGCCTTGAGGAGAACCTCAACCGCGACAACTACCGCATTGCGGACAACATCGGTTACCGCGACGGAGATTTTGAATCGAGCATCGAGTACGAAGGAACCTTCACGGCGAGTGAGGAGGAAACGGAAGGCAACGACGAGGCACCGATGTACGGCTACGGCAAGTCCACCCTCATCAACGACCGCACCCGCGTGTACAAGGGTGGCGGATGGGACGACCGCGCGTACTACCTGATCCCAGGCACGCGCCGCTACCTTGACGAGTCCAAATCGTCAGCCTCCATCGGTTTCCGGTGCGCCATGGACCGCCTCGGCCCGCCGGTGCAGCTGTCTGGATACTGAGTCGCCTATGATCCGCGCCACGGATGCGGAGGTCTTTGAGGCTTTTTTGAGGTCCTCGAAGGTCACCACCGATTCCCGCGCTACTCCGGCAGGTTCGTTGTTCTTCGCCTTGAAAGGCGATCGATTCAACGGCAACGACTACGCCCTGTCGGCCCTTTCGGGCGGATGCTCGATGGCCGTGGTGGATGAAGCTCGGCCCGAGTTCGAGGGGGCTGCTGTGCTGCTTGTGGAGGATGCCTTGGCTGCACTGCAACGGGTCGCCCGGACCTACCGCAGGACGTGGGATTTTCCCGTGTTCTGTTTGACCGGGAGCAATGGGAAGACCACGACGAAGGAGCTCATCCACGCCGTGATGCTGAGGAAGTTCCCGAATGCCCGTGCGACATTTGGCAACCTCAACAACGAAATCGGCGTGCCGTTGACGTTGCTAGGCATCCCTGTGGACGCCGGGTTTGCAATCATCGAAATGGGTGCGAACGCGCAACGGGAGATCGCCTTGCTGGCTGAGATTGCCGAGCCGACCCACGGGCTGATTACGAACATCGGTTTGGCGCATTTGGAGGGGTTCGGCGGGCCTGAAGGGGTCAAGGCAGGGAAACGGGAGCTGTTCCAGTACATCGGAGCGCACGCAGGCACGGTGTTCGTCCACGGGGGCCACGATGTGCTCTGGGAAGTGTCGGAAGGGCTCAACCGGGTGGTGTTCGGCCTGAAGGATCATCCTCCCGTCGGGCAAATTGAAGAACGAGAGGGGGGCGCAGAGTTCGTTTGGTCAGACAGCGATGGAACGATGCACGGCCCGATGCCCATCCACCTCAGCGGGGACCACAACCTCGAAAATGTGCTCGCGGCCATCGCGGTCGGTCGCTACTTCGGGGTGAGCCCGCAGGACTGCAGTGCTGCGGTCGCCAGCTACCGTCCGAAGAACAACCGGTTCGAATGGCGCGACACGGGCCGCAACAGGGTGCTCCTCGATGCCTACAACGCGAATCCGTCCAGCATGGCGCATGCTGTGGCCCACTTCAGTCACCTGCCGACGCTGCACGAACATCCGGGATTCCTGATCCTCGGAGACATGGCCGAGCTGGGGGAGTATAGCCCGGAAGAACACCGGCGCTTGTGGGACCTCGTGGTGCAGTCGGGGCTCGAGGGCATGGCCGTCGGGCCTGAGTTTGCCGCCGTGGCATCCGATGTGCAGGGGTGGACGGTGTGCACGACGCCGGAGGAGGCGCGCGAGGCACTCGAGGCGCAGGGATTGGAAGGCAGAACCGTGCTGCTCAAGGGTTCCCGCAGCATGGCGCTGGAAGGCCTGCTCGACGTGCTTTGAACGGTCGGGGGCCGTGGGGCCTATCTTCGCGGGCGAAGAGTCCGATGCCATGAATTTTCTCGAAGAGTTGCGCTGGAGGGGCCTGTTGCACGACGCGACGCCCGGGTTAGAAGAAGCACTCGCAGAAGGGCCGATGACGGCTTATGTGGGATTCGATCCTACCGCGGATTCGCTGCACATCGGCAACCTCGTCCCCGTCATGCTTTTGCTGCACTGGCAACGGGCAGGCGGACGCCCCATTGCACTGGTGGGCGGCGCGACCGGACGGGTCGGCGATCCGAGCGGGAAGACCGTGGAGCGTCAACTGCTTGATGTGGAGGCGATCGAACACAATTTGGCCTGCCAGCAAGCCCAACTCGAACGCTTCCTGGACTTTACCGGCCCGCAAGCAGCCCGCGTGGTGAACAACTACGACTGGTTCCGGAACATGGGATTTCTGGACTTCATCCGCGATGTCGGCAAACACATCACGGTCAATTACATGCTGGCAAAAGACAGCGTGAAGAACCGGCTCGAGCACGGCATGAGCTTCACGGAATTCAGCTACCAACTCATTCAGGGTTACGACTTTTACCACCTGTGGAAGCACGAAGGCGTGGGGGTCCAAATGGGCGGATCGGACCAGTGGGGCAACATCACCACCGGGACCGAACTCATCCGACGACTCGGCGGCGGCCAAGCCTTTGCGGTGACCGCACCCCTCGTCACGAAATCAGACGGGACGAAATTCGGGAAATCCGAAGGCGGCAACGTGTGGATCGACCGCAACAAGACCTCGGCCTACGCCTTCCATCAGTACTGGCTGAATGTGGCGGATGCAGATGCCGCGCGCTTCCTCCGACTGTTCACACTGATGAGCCGCGAGGAGATTGAGGGGCTCGAGGCCCTGCAGGCGGCAGAACCGGGCGGGCGGGCCATGCAAAAAGCCCTCGCAGCCGACATGACCCTCCGCGTCCACGGCGAGGCCGCCCTCGCGACCGCCCTTGCTGCCGCCCAAATCCTCTTCGGAGCCTCCACCCGAGCCACCTTGGAAGCCCTCACCGTCTCGGAGCTCGAAGAAGTGTTCACCGGCGTCCCTGCGTTCCACGTGGGCCGCTCAGATTTGGCCGCAGGCATCCCCATCCTCGACTTCCTCTGCACCACCGGCTTCCTCCCCTCCCGATCAGAAGCCCGCCGTGCGCTCGCCGAAGGGTCCATCCAAGTGAATAAGACGCCCGTTCGCAGCGAAGACCACGTGGTGACTGCATCCGACTTGGTCGCCGACCGGCTCACAGTCGTTCAGCGCGGCAAGAAGAGCTTTGCGCTCGTCTACGCAGCCTGACTTAGAAGAGGGCGCTGAGGTCCTTGCCCTCGGCAAAGTGCAACAGGACCACGAGAAGTACACTGACCACCAGGCCGATCGAAGCCTTTCCGAGGTCTGAAATCACCATGGTCGTTACGCTCCCCTTCCGCAGTTCCGGGATTCTGCTGCGCATGGCGATTTCGCGTCCTGCAAGCATGCCCAGGAAGACCCACGTGGTGCTCATGGGAATGCCGCCAGCCCACAAGCCCGCCATGTCGTACTTGAACAGCAAGAGCGCAGCAGCGTAAAAAAAGTCAATCAACGTGGCGGAACGGATGTCCGCAGAATTTGCTTTGACCCGGACAATCTCCTGGATCTTCCCCCCGTCTTGGTAGAAAATCAGGCCGAGCAAGCCCACTAAAATCGCTGCCGCGAACACAAACAGCCCGAATCCGATGTCGTCCGGATCGCCGAGGTAGATCAAGATGTTGACCAAATCTTGGGTCAACCACTGGCTCCACAAGAAGCCCGTGGAAACCCACTGCAAGGCCGTCCAAAACGTCTTGTTCCGCAAAAGCCCACCCTTTTCCGCGAAAGGCTGGTTCAGGAAGAATCGTTCAAGCCTCGGAATCAACAACATATAAACCACCAAGGCGAACGCAAATGCCACCCCGTAACCAGCAAGGCTCTTCGTGAGCATCTTCGGCAGGCTCTCCAGACTGAAGAACGACAGCACAAGGAAGGTCGTACTTACCGGCAGGCCCCACCGGGTGATGAACAGCAGCGCAAGCGGAGGCAGCACAAACCACCAAGAAAGCTTGGGGAAGGGTGAGCCGTTTTCAAACATGCTGTCGTACTTCCCGAAGGTCAGATCCGCTGCACCGTCGCCCCCGAGCAATTCGCCCAGGCCGAGGTATCCCAGTACGAGGGTGATGGTCAAAATACCGCCGGCATACAACCAGAGGCCCCACCAAGGAACCCGTTCATTTGAGCACATGAACGTGCCCAACGTTTGGATGCTATCGTTGCCTACGACCGAGTACGCAGCAAGCGAAAATCCGATGAGGCCGATCCAGAATTCCATGCGGGTGTGAAAGCCTGCGCAAGATGCAGCGCATCCCCGGATGTTCCAACCGCTTGCAGCGATTTACAACATTAAATTACACCCACGCACTTCAGACCGGTCGTGCCGACCAAGCACCTCGAACGTCCCATCTGGATGCACGCGTCCCAAGTCACTGGTGGCCAGAAAAGAGCAGGAATGCAGGTTTGCGAGGTCTACAATGGCCAGGCGGCCTTGACGTCCAGAGGCCGCCATCGCTCCGGGATCGTCGATTTCGACCGCATACACCTGCATCCACGGCGGCAGTTCGAACCGGCCTGAACTTCTTGCGTAGGCTTGGGAAAGACACTCCGTCATGCCATACTCGCTGGCGATGTTCGCACAGCCGGTCGCCTCTCTCAACAGCGCGTGCACTTCCTCACGGACCCGTTCGGGGCCCATCCCTTTCATACCCCCCGTTTCCATCAATACCACGTTCGTCCCGAGCGACTTCGCCGGCTCCCACGCCAGCAACGCATGGGTCACCCCGAGGACCATCACACGCTCGGGGCGCTGAGCAGCACGCGCAAGCCACGTTTCCCAGCCCGCATCCGCTCGGTCAAAGAGCCCGGCCTCCCCCAGATTTGTCTGCTTCCCGAACGCACGGACCATGTGCACGAGCGAGGCATCCGAACGCCCCAAATATCCAGGCAACAATCCGCCCACGGACCACCCTGTAAGCGGCCCGTACATGCGCTCAAACGCGGCAATCGCGACCTCATCGTACCACGCAGGATCGTCCAAGGCATGCTCGGCACGGCGCCCCCCGGACATCGTTCCGGAACTCCGAAAGACCGTATCCCCCCTGCCCATCGGGTGGTGAACAAACGCTTCGACGGGGAGGAACGGTACGTCCTTCATGGATACCACATCTCCCGCCTCTACTCCGAGGCTCCGGACGAACCGCGCATACACGGGATGCTGCTCGGCTTGGAACCGAAACACGTCCAAGCCCCAGGCCTCCCAGGTCGCAGCATCCGCCTGGGCCGCCCGAAGCGCGCGAAATTCAGCCCGCAACTTCCGCACATCCATGCTGCAAAGTTCCGCAATCCGTAGCTTTACCTCGATGCGATGTGCCGTGATTGCCGCAGTCTTGTTGCTCGTCGGTTGCCTTCCGGAACCGGCCTACCCCGACACGCCCGTGTTGAGCTTCCTGGCGTTCGAGCCGAGCGCCACCGGGGGCCGGACGCTCGTGCTGGAGTTCACGGACGGGGATGGCGATCTGGGGCTCGATACCGGTGATACACTGGGCGTGTTTTGCCCGACGTGCAGCCACCATTACAATCTCCGTTGTGAATACGAGGAACTGCGGGAAGGCGTTTGGACGACCGTGGAGTTGAATGCTGCCGCTGGCCAAATCCCCTTCTACTACCGCGTGCCGCGCGCCGCCCCCACCGGCTCCAGCCCGGCACAGCACGGGACCCTCAGCGTGGACATGCCTTCGTGGTACCTCTCAAGCTCCTACGACACCTTGCGTTTCCGGGTCGCCCTGTGGGACCGCAGTCTCAACGCGTCGAACGAGGTTTTCACCGCCATCGCGATCAAGCCGTAGCCCGGTTCGCCCGGGCGAACTGGTGGCCGACGTGCGCAATGCGGTCGCCGATTTCTTCGAGGGCCGTCACCGTTTCGTGGTACAACAACCCGCTCGACATGGGATATCGTCCCCGGTCTGCATCCCGTACGTGCTTCTCCCGCAAGGAATCGCGGTAGGCGTTGATGCGGCTCTCCACCTCGGCCACTTTCTCCAGATCCACCTTGCGTTCCAAATGCAAGTGGTCCACCATCAAATCGATGGCTTCACCCAGCAAGGCGAACATCGTCCGAAGCCGGTCACGCTGCTTCGGAACGAAGTACCCTTCCGCGTGGTCCCGGTGGCTGAGTTTCATGGCCAACAGCAGGTAAATGTCCCCGATGCGCTCCAAATCCGGATTCGACCCCGCGCATGCTTGCAACTGAACCGCATTCTCCGGGCTCAGGTCACTGGAAATGAGCACCCCCACCGCGCGTTCGACCTGACGGTGGATGCGGTCCGATTTTTCCTCCAGCCGCGCTACACGTTCGACCAAATCAGCTTGCTCCATGACGTCTATCGCCGCGAGCAATTCCTGCGTCGAGTCGTTCATGCGCCGCGCAAGGAGGGCCGAGGTCAGCAACGATTCCTGCACCTTCCGGATGGCCAAATCCGTGGGGAGGGTTCCGACAGAAGACAGGTCATCGCCTTCGCTTGGGTCTATGCGGGACGTGCGCACCAAAACATCCGAGCACTTGACCAGCAACCCCGGAAACCACCCCAAAATCGCCACGTTGACGATGTTGAAGAGGGAGTGGAAGGACGCCAGCACAAGTCCCGCGAGAATGTCTGTGTCGCTGGAAACTTCTCTCCAAAATCCATCCAACTGGGATACAATTGCAGGAACGAGCCAGATGACCCACGAAGCTCCGAACGTGTTGAAAAGGAAGTGAATTCGCGCCGACTTGCGGGCATCGCGGTTGCCCACTGCCGCCGCCAAATTCGCGGTGACGGTGGTGCCGATGTTCTCTCCGAGGATCATCGCAGCCCCTTGCTCAAGGGTAATGAAGCCGGACATCACTGCCGTCATCGTGATGGTCGAGGCCGCACTCGAAGATTGGATCAAGGCCGTGATGCCGGCTCCGAATGCCAGGAAACCGAGCAGGTTCATCCAGCCGGAACTTCCTGCCGGATTCCATCCTTGGAGCAGACCTAGGGAGTCAAGGTTGCCGAAAGAATCCTTCAGCACCCCCAGACCGAGGAAGAGCAGAGCAAACCCGATGGCTATTTGGGCCACAGTGCGCGACTTGCGCGATTCCAAGAGCAACAACGGCAAAGCGAGCCCCACGATCGGCAGCGCCATGTCCACGAACGACAGCCTTCCCAGCGAGAGTACCACAAGCCACGCCGTGATGGTCGTACCGATGTTCGACCCGAGGATGAGCCCCACGGATTCCCGCACCGTGAGCATCCCCGCGTTGACGAGGCTGACGACCATGACCGTTACCACCGAGCTCGATTGCAGCAACGAGGTCAACGACGTTCCTGTCAAAATGCCACGGCCCGTGCTGCGCGTCAACGAGCCGAGCACACCCCGCAACTGCGGACCCGCCATCCACCGGATGCCGTCGCTCATGAGCCGCATTCCGAAGAGGAACAGGCCCAAACCGCCCAGCAGCGTCAGAATAAAATGTACAGGTTGCACGGACCCCGAAAGTAGCGAAACGGGCGCCCGTTGCGGGGCGCCCGTTTCCTGAAATTCCTAAGACCGATCAGTTCGGGCAGGTCGACCCGAAGGCCGCCAAGAACATGAGCAGGTCGGACGTCGATACGATGCTGTCGTTGTTGATGTCGGCCGGGCACGGATCATTCGAATCGAAGAAACACGACCCGTTGTCGATGGTCGCCGTGGCGCTGTAGTTCAAAGCGTCCACGTAGGTGCAGCCGTAGCAAGCCGTCGAGCACGACCCGTCGTTGAAGAACGCTTGTGCCGAGAAGTTGCATGCCGTCGGATCGGTGCAACCGAAGACCGACGAGTTCGCGGCACCTGGGGTACCACTGCTGACCCAGCTCGCTTGCCAGTTCGATCCCACCGAGTTGTCGAGGTTCGTGGCCACGAGTTCGAGGGTCGAGCAGCCGCCGTTGGGCGAGCTGACGATGGCGTTTCCGAGGACCGACACGCTCGCGTTCGGCCACGGGTTCGCGGTACCATACGTCACCGCATCGATGACGTTGTTGAAGTTGTCCTGGATGCTGAGGGCTTCGCCGGAGTTTGAGAAGTTGCCTGCCGTCAGGGTGTAGATGTCTGCACCCGTCGAGGCGTAGAAGGCTGCTCCGTTCGCGTTGACCGCGCACAGGATGTACTCACCCGGGAGGATGGTCGCGCCCTCGGGGAATTGCAGGGCAATCTCCGGCTGTCCGCCCGACGTGTTCACAAGGCGAAGGCCGTAGAGGTTCACCGGCAGGTCCTCCGCGCTGTAGATTTCCACGAATTCGTAGTCGAGGTCATCGCCCTGGGCACTGCACGGATTGTAGTGGATTTCGTTGATGACCAAATCCGGCAACGTGTAGTAGCACGTTGCGTTCGCGGCATTGTTCGCGCTGGCGTTGTAGTTCAGGGCCGCCGGGTCCGTGCAACCGGACACGATGCACGAGCCGTTGTCGATGGTCGCCGCCGGGTTGTAGTTGTCTGCGTTCGGGTTCGTGCAGCCTTGCAGGTTCGCGCAGGAGCCGTTGTTTTCCGACGCCAGCGGATCGTAGTTCGCAAAGCTCGGGTCCGTGCAGCCGACGCGCACCACGTCCGCCGCCGTGCGCGGGAGGAGGCGCCACTGGCCGTAGGCGTAGAAGTTCGGACCTACGGCGCGGATGTTTGCGCCTGTAGAGACCAGCGGCAATGCCGTGCCCCCTGCAGGAGTGACCGTGGCGTCGAGACCGTCAAATCCGAGGTCGTCCACCATGCCGTTGCCAGAGCCGTCGTCCAGAGTCCACTCGTCGTAGGTTTGGTTGATTCCGCTGACCGTTCCGGTCATCGAGCAGAGGACGCTCTCCCACTGCTCGTCGTTGATGGCGGCAGTGGCGAGCACTTGGGCTACCGGAAGGGCGTTGCCAGAGGAGAGGATGGTCGCGGCTGCACCGAGCATTTGGGTCAAACCGAAGACCTCCTGAACGTTTCCGAGGACTTGCACTTCGTCGCCCACGGCCACGCCGGTTCCGATGCACCAAATCGCCGAGTACGCCCCCGTTCCGTCCTGGATGACATACGAAGCCGCGTTCGACAGGGCGCTGTTCGCGGCAAAGACTGCCGTCACCACGCCCGTTGTGCGGGCTTGACCGAGGAGGTTCGTGCTGTGAATTTCCTGAACGGTCACGTTCGGGATGTAGAAGCACGTTCCGTTGTCGTAGGTCGCAGCGGCGTTGTAGTTCTCCGCGAAGGGATCGGTGCAGCCGCCCGAGGTGCCGGCGCAGCCGCCGTCGAAGGTGTGGGCGCCGAGGTTCGTCCAGGTGTTCGTCGGAAGGACCACCCATTCGGAGTCGAATTCGTTCGTGCCTGCAGAGGCCGTCCAGTTGCCCGCATTGCCGACGAGGACGTCGGACTTCCGGACCAGGGTGCGGTCGAAGGTGCCAGAGGCGTCGCCGGCGACGGCCCAGCCCTGACCGGGATCGAGGCCGAGGGCTCCGATTTGGTCCACCAACGTGGTATCTCCCTCAATCACAGACACGAGCACGTACGCGTCGTCCCCGTTCGAGAGGAAGGAATAGGTCATGTCCGCTTCCGCGAGGATGGCCGGGTCCGCCGTCGGATGGGCCACGACGAACGTAGCACCCGGGTTCAGAACGGCCGTGAGCGGGAAGGTGAATGTCCAGAAATCCACCACATCCGTCAGGGTAGAGGCCGACGGGTCATCGCAGCCGTTGCTGCAGTTGCCGAGCGTGTACTGGCTCAGGTAAACTGGTGCAGAGGTGGGGTTGAAGATTTCGATGTAGCGGTTGTTGCCCGAACCTTCTCCGTACTCCGAGAAGAAAACTGTGCACTCCGCGCCCGGCACCTCGCACAAGCCGTTGTCGATGCCGGCAAGCGGGTTGTAGTTGTCCGCTGCAGGGTTCGTGCAACCATAGAGCAGGGCGTCGGTCGCTCCACGCGGTTGCACCTTGAAGTTGCTGAAGGTGTAATCGAGAGGACCCGTGACCTGCCACTGGGCTCCGGCCGTGACCGCACCGGTCAGGATGGCGTTGTAGCCGCGGTCGTCCACGCGCAGCGCGCCGGTGCCGTCGTCGAGGCTCCATTCGTTGTTGCCGAGCGAAGGGTTCGCGACAGAACCCGTCACCCGCACCAGCACCCCTTCCCATTGTTCGTTCGCTGCAGCCAGCGTGGTCAGGACCTCCGGAGCCGGCACTGTGGCCGAGGCAGCGGTGATGACCACCGAGGGAGAGGTGAGTTCCGTCAAGCCGAAGTACTCCGTCACTACGCCCGTGACTTCTACTGCGTTGCCCACCGTCAGGGGGACGTTCGAGCCGAAGACCCAAATCCCCGAGTAGGCGCCCGTGCCGTCTTGGACCGTCGCGAGTGAGCCGAAAACGCCGGTCACCACACCTTCCACGACCACCGTCGCGCCGGCAGCCACTGATCCTTGCTGAATGGCCGAAATCTCGGTCAACGTCACCGGGAGGCACGAGCCGTTGTCCCAATCTGCTGCCGGGTTGAAGTTGGGCGCGGCCGCATTCGTGCAACCTCCCGTACCCACCGTGATGGTCGCCGTCATGCCAGCTGCCACATCAGATGCAATGCCCGAATCATAGGTGTAAGGGCCCGCAACCGTGAAGGTGTGCGATCCGATGCACACCGCTGTCGATGTGGCGGTAACCGCCGGAAAGCTGAACGAAGCGGGGTTACCGAACGAAGCGCCGGTGGAGGCGTTCGACACGAAGTTGACCCCGTGGGTGCCTTGTGTGTTCACAAACACGACGGTCGCTCCCTCTGCAATCTGGAGTGCCGCAGGGCTGAATGCGAAATCGCTGGCGTTCACCACCGTGCCCGGCACGTTGCAGGCATTGCCGAAGTTGCAGGAACCGTCGTCCACCGTGGCTGCAGGGTTGAAATTCAACGCCAACGCGTTCGTGCAACCCGGGACAGGGCCACCGCAGGAGCCGGTGAAGGTGTGGCTGTTGATGAACGTGAAGGTGTTGTTCGGATGAATGATCCATTGAGAATCATCTGCATTCGTTCCTGCCTGCGCAGCCCAGTTCGTGGAACCCGCAGTGACGGTGGGCTTCCGCACGAGGGTGCGGTCCACGGTAGCATTTGTAGTTCCGGCCACCGCCCAGCCCGTTCCCGGGTCCGTCCCGATGGTGCCGAACACATCGAGGACATTGCCCGCTGCATCCTTCAGCGCGACGGCATCGTCTCCGTTGAAGTTGGCAACACCCGAAACGGCATTTCCAAGCGAAGAAATCCCTGCTGCCGCTGCTGAATTGTAAATTACAAAAGTCCCACCCGCTGGGAGCGTTCCTGAGAATGTGTAGGTGCTGCCCACCGTCGAAGCTCCATTCGTATACAACTCGAGCTTATACCCTGTGACATCTACAGCAGCGCTGGTGGGGTTGTATACCTCTACCCACTTGTTGCTGCTCGAACCTTCCCCGTATTCGGAGATAAACAGGCTGCACTGGGCAAGGCCCAGCGTGGTCGTGAGGAGCAGGGCTCCGGCAAAGGCCCAAGACAAGAATTTCATGGTCGCGGCGTTTGGTTTTGCGGGCGAAAGATAGGACACAAGGGGGGCAAGTGATTCCCATTCAGCGGGATTCTGTCGCTTGTTAACACCAAGATAACAGCCCTTTATCACTTTATACAGCCGAAAACAAGTCCGGCGAAGTTGACCGGAACGTACGCCGGTGATGCGGCGTGGGGCCCAAATCCGCCAAGATGCGCCGGTGGTGCGGCGTGGGGTATCCTGCGTTGCGGTCCCAGCCGAAGGCCGGATGCCGCTCGTGCAAGCGGCACATAAGCGCGTCCCGATGCGTCTTCGCCAGAACGCTCGCGGCCGCAATCGAGGCGAACCGTCCGTCCCCCCCGATGAAGCACGTGTGGCCGGGAAGTCCCTCTGCCGAGCGGAAGCGGTTGCCGTCGATGAGCAAATGCTCCGGGCGGAGGGCCAAACCGAACACCGCCGCCCGCATGGCCGCAAACGACGCCTCGAGGATGTTGATGCGGTCGATCTCTTCCGGCCCGATTTCCGCAACCGCCCATGCCGTAGCCTCGGCCTGAATGACATCGCGCAACCGCTCACGCGCTGTCGCAGAAAGCTTCTTGCTGTCGTTGAGCCCTCCGTCCTGCACCCAGCGCAGGGCGACCTCTGGAGACACGATGACCGCAGCGGCCACCACGGGCCCTGCGAGACATCCCCGGCCCGCCTCGTCGCATCCGGCTTCGATCCGGCCTTCGACCGCCCACGGTGCTACGGCTTCGCCCTTCATCGCGGGTCAAGCTGTGCCTGAATTGCTTCCCACAACAATGTGGCCGAGCGGTCCCACGAGAAGTCTGCAGCGCGCCGCAAGCCTGCCTCCACCGCAGCAGCGCGGTGCACCGGGTCGCGCTCGAGCTGGAACATCGCTTCCGCCACTTGGTCTGCGGCATCCGGTGCCGTCGGATCGATCAGCGCCGCCGCTGCGCCACCGCACACCTCCGGTACCGCGGTGAGGGAAGAAGCAATGACCGGCGTTCCGCACGCGAACGCCTCCACCACCGGCACGCCGAACCCTTCGAAAAACGGCAAGAACACGAGCGCTTCGGCCGACGCCATCACCGAGGCCAGTTCCTCACCACCCAGCCGGCCTAACCAGTGGACCCCGTCCACCGCATGGCGTTCGTCCGCCCACATCGCTTCGCCGACCACCACGAGGTTCGCCGCTCCGCCGCGGGCGCGGTAGGCTGCGAAGGCTGCCAGCAGGCCGTCAAGGTTTTTGCGGGGGTGCAGGCTGCCGACGAAGAGGTAGAAGGGACGACCGCCACTCAACCGAGACCGGACGGTGGCGATGGCGTCAGAGGCATGAGGACGGTAATGGGGCCCGGGCGCATTGGGCACCACCCCGATGCGGGCGGCGTCGAGGCCGAAGCGCGCAGCGAGGTCGGCCCGGGAAAACTCGGAAACCGTGAGCAGCGCAGCTGCGGAACGGGCATATTCAGGGAAGCGCGCGGTGTAGTGGCGGGCTTCACGGGCGGGCAGCCAATCCGGCCGGTGGAGGAAGTTGAGGTCGTGGATGACCACGGTTTGGGGCACCTGCGTGCGGCGGCTTGCGAAGCCGTCCGGGGACACGAACACCGCCGCCCCGCAGCGTCGCAGCGCCCACGGCACCGCGACGTCGAACCACAGGTCGTACAGCCACGGACGGCGCGCCGGCGGAAGCAGCCACACCTGCTTGCAGTTCGGGCCGTAATCGAATGCCGGCGACAGGCGCCGGTCGCGAAGCAGCACGAAGTCGTGTTCCGGATGGGCGGCGACCATGCGGCGGAAGCACGCGTCCGCAAACCCCCCGATGCCCTCGAGACGCCCGGGAATCAGCAGCCTACCGTTCAATGCAATCGTCGCCACGGGCGCGAAGATAGCCGGGCTGCGCCCCGGTGGGCGTAGATTGCACGGCCCATGGTCCTTCCGTTTCTCCGCCACGTGTCGTTGCTGCTGGTCTTGAATTTGGCCATCAAGCCCCTGTACTTGCTGGTGGTCGAGGCCAGAATCCAAGACGCCCTGGGGCCCGAGGTGTACGGCACGTATTTCCCTGCACTCGGGCTAGCGACCTTGCTCAACATCCTGCTTGACTGGGGGTTGACGAATCATATGACCCGCGATGTCGCAGCAAATCCTGCCGGTTGGAAGCGGATTGCAGGTGGCGCCTTCCGGACGAAAGGCCTGCTCATTCCTTTGTATTTCAGCGTGTTGATCGCGGGAGGCGTGGCCATCGGGTGGCGCGGCGAAGCGCTCGGTTGGCTCGTTTGGGCCGGGCTCAACCAAGCGCTGCTCAGCGCGGTACTCTTCCTGCGCGGAGGGCTGCAAGGGCTCGGCAACCACCGGGCCGATGCCCTCGTGTCAGTGGCCGACCGCGCCCTGCTCCTCGCCGGCCTCGGGGCAGTGCTCGCGTGGTCGGACGCCTTTGAACTTCCGTACCTGCTGGCCGGCACCACCGCCTCGCTCATCCTGGCGGCAGGTTTCGCCGCCGTGCAGCTGCGTTCGACGCCTCGCCCGGCACAAGACCCGGCAGCCGTGGACAGCACCCGCGCCGCACTGCGCGCCGGAACCCCCTATGCCCTGCTCGTCCTGCTGATGATGGCGTACCACCGGCTCGACGCCATCTTGCTCGAACGCATGCGGGCGGACGGGGCGCTGCAGGCCGGCCTCTACGCGATGGGGTACCGCCTGTTCGAGGCCGCGAACATGGTCGGCTACCTCGTGGCCACCGTGCTGCTGCCTTACTTCACGCGGATGCTGGCCAGCGGCGAGGACGTGCGGCCGCTCGCGGCGGGAGCAGCCCGAGCGCTCGCCATCGGGGGGACGGCACTTGCGGCGGCGGCGTGGGTGGATCCAGCAGGCATCCTCGCGCCGTTTTACAGCGCCTCGGTCGCGGAGGCGGCCCCCATTCTACCGCCGCTGATGCTCTCGTTCGCCGTCTTCGCGCAGGGCTACGTATTCAGCACGTTGCTCACGGCGCGCGGCGAGTTGCGGCTGCTGATCGGGTTCGCTGCGGCGGGCGCGGTGGTGGGGGCGGTGCTCAACGTGCTGTGGATTCCTTCGGCGGGCGCTGTCGGCTCCGCCTGGGCCAGCGCCGCCGCCCAAACGCTCGTCGTGGCCGCCCAAACCGCGGCGGTCCTGCGCCGGCACCCGGGCTCGGCCTGGCGCGGGGTGGCGCGCGGCGCAGCGATCCACATCGCACTGTGTGCCGCCCTCGCGGCGGGATGGGCCGCAGAAGGACCGACCGGCACGGGGGCCGTATGGGGCCTCGTCGCCATCGGGCTGGTGCTCGGCGTGCTGAGCAACTGGGATGCGGTACCTTTGGGCCGCAACCGCCTTCCCCATGGCTGAACTTTCTTCCCTCGACTCCACGCACCTCGTCCGGTTCATTTGGGACCGGCGGCGGACCTTTGTCGCCGTCGGTTGTGGCGCGGCGGTACTCGGCGCCGCCGCGGCACTCCTCATGGAAAGCCAATTCAAGTCGACAGTGGTCATGTTTGCCACCCCGCAGCACAGCATCGGCGAGCAATTCTACGAGGAGATCAAGCGCAACGACCTGCTGGAATATGGTGAAACGGAGGACGCAGAGCGGCTGCTCCAAATCCTCAACTCCGACCGGATCCGCACGCGCATCATCGAGAAGTACGACCTGTGGACGCACTACGACATCGCGCCCGGATCACCTGGCTCGGCCACCCTCCTCGGCCGCGAGTACGCCAGCAACGTGGAATCGCAGCTCACCCGGTACGGCTCGGTGCAAGTCACGGTGTACGACCGCGATCCGAAGCGCGCCGCGGACATGGCGAACGACATCGCCTTCCTGGCCGACTCGGTCTCGAACCGGCTCCGCAACGACCGCGCCCGCGAGGCTTTCCGCTACGCCGAAGCGTCGTTCCAGCAAGTGCAGGGGGAAATCCAGGCGATGGAGGATTCGCTCGGCGTGCTCTACGGGAAGGGGGTGTACGATTATCCGACCCAAATTGAGGGCCTGAACGAACAGTACGCCACGGCCCTCAACGAAGGCCGGAAGGCAAATGCCGAGGCCATCCGGCAGCAGATGGCGGAGCTCTCGACCTTCGCGAATGCCTTCAACAAGCTGGCAAACCTGCTCGAAGCGGCCTACGAGCGCGAAGCGGTGCTGAAGCGCCGGTACGAGCTCATGCGGCTCGACGCAGAAACCCAAATGCCCGCCGCCTTCGTGGTCGACTATGCCTCCCCTGCCGACAAAAAATCCCGGCCGGTGCGTTGGCTCATCGTCGTCCTCACCACGGCTTCCGCCCTGGCGGCGACGCTCCTCGTCCTGCTCGCCCACTCCACGCTGCGCAAGCCGGCAGCATGACCCGTTCCGCAGCTTCGCTGCCCGCCGTGGCGGTGGGCCTCGGCTTTGCTGCGGCCGTTGCGCTGGGCTTTTTCTTCGACTTCCCTTGGCTCGCGGCGCTGCCCGTAGCCATCGTTCCGGTCATCGCCGCCGTGGCGCGGCCGCACGTGGCCCTGGCCTTCCTCTATTTCGCTGCCCCGCTGAGCATCAACCTCGAAGAACTGGAAATCGGCGGCATCGGGCTCTACGTGCCCACCGAGCCGCTGCTCGCAGTCCTGCTCCTGCTCTTCGTGTTCCGCGCCTTTGCCGGTGACCCGGTAGACCGGCGGGTACTGCGGCATCCGGTCAGCGTTTGGGTCGGGCTCATGCTGCTGTGGACCCTCATGACCTCGATTTCCAGCGTCCTGCCCGCGGTCTCCTTCAAGTTCTTGACCGCTCGGCTGTGGTTCGTGGTGGGCTTTTTCTTCTTCGTCGCCCACACGGTCCTGCACCGGCGAGATGCGGCCGAGCGCGGGCTGGTCCTGTACCTCGTGCCGCTGGCCGGCGTCGTCGTGTACACGGTCCTGCGCCATGCGGACTGGGGATTTGACAAGGACGCCGGACACTGGGTGATGACGCCGTTTTTCAAGGACCACACATCGTATGGGGCGGTGCTGGCGATGTGCTTGCCCGCCGCCATCGGCGCCTTGTGCGTGCCGGGGCGGAGCTGGGGGCGACGGGGGCTGTTGATCGGGTTGTTCGCCGTGCTCGTGCTGGGCACGGTGCTCTCCTACACCCGGGCGGCGTGGGTGTCGCTGGCGGGGGCGGCGGCGCTGCTGGCGGCGCTTGAGTTGCGGATTCCGTTGAGGACGTTGGTGGTGACGGGATTGATCGGCGCGGTGGGAGTTTGGGCGGCGCGGGATGCCCTTGTCATTTCCCTCGAGCGCAACCGCCAAGATTCCTCCGACAACCTCGCAGAGCACGTCGAATCGATCTCAAACGTATCCAGCGACGCCTCGAACCTCGAACGGCTCAACCGCTGGTCCTGTGCCCTCGCGCTCTTCGAAGAACGCCCGATATCCGGCTGGGGACCAGGTACTTACCAATTCGTATACGCCCCCTTCCAGCGCTCGGAAGACCGCACCATCATCTCGACGAACAACGCCGACGGCGGCAATGCCCACAGCGAATACCTCGGCCCCCTGGCGGAGCAGGGCGTGCTCGGCGCGCTGTTCATGGTGGGACTGCTGGGGTGGACGCTGCACCTCGGCTTCCGCCTGCGGCGCACCTTGACCGACCTCGGCGAGCGGCGGCTTGCGACCGGCCTCTTCCTCGGCCTGATGACCTACTTCATCCACGGGGTCTTGAACAACTACCTCGACACGGACAAGGCCAGCGCGCTTTTTTGGGGCTTCCTGGCCACCCTTGTAGCACTGGACCTTCGGCAGCGGTCCCGGCTCAGCGAAACGCAGCAGTAAGCAGCGCCGTGTCGTCGAAGGCCGGCGTAGCTCCCCGGAACGCTTCGAGCCCGGCCAGCACGCCCTCTTGGATGGCCGCAGCCCCCATTCCCCGGCGTTCCCGCACCGCCGTCTCGAGCCGGGTGTTGCCGAACGGAATCCCCTCGGCA
>Ga0315904_10002455_pt1 | contig 28708 bp, 42 predicted proteins | sample LakEriMetagenome_6_FD_203529 | JGI IMG/M metagenome (GOLD analysis project Ga0315904, IMG submission 203529) | Freshwater fungal communities from buoy surface, Lake Erie, Ohio, United States - Buoy 12 MA120 | ecosystem: Environmental > Aquatic > Freshwater > Lake | place: USA: Lake Erie, Ohio...
TTGCTTTTATTTGTAGCTGAAGCAATTCGATTCTGTATTCTATTATTCGCTTACGAAGTGTTTCATTATCTTTTTTTAGTTTGATTATTTCACCTTCGTGCTTTGTATAGTCTGATTTGTTTTTATGTTCTGTCCATTTGCGGTAGAATAGCTCAGAGTATGTATAATTGACAAAGCCTATTAATAGTGCTGCAAAGTATTTCGATAGCATATAAATCCAATTGATTCTCTCTACTTGTACTTCTATGCCATTTTGATTGATTTCTTTTACTATATGTGTTTTATAGTAAAAAGCATCCATGAAGAAAAGAAGTAGCACACCTGAACAAATGGCAAATACTTTTACAAAGTTTTCATTATCTAAATGTTGACGGTTGGTGGCTGCTATGAGTAGCGTACACTCCCATGCTATACCAAACGTCCAACTTGCTATTATCTTTTCCCATTCACCCATATCTGATGGGAAAGACCTGTAAAAAAGAATGTGGGATAGAAAACAGCCTGATACTATTACCATGCCCATAATCATTATGACAAAATATACCGAAGTGATAATATTGCCTATGTCTTCAAAAAATAATGTTATTTTATTCTTCATAAGTTTTGATTAGTTTAGTTCCTATTGCTGTTATTACTGGTTTTGAAACTCCATTGCCACAAAGCTTGTAGCGTTGAGTATCGCTTATTTGTCCTTTGCGTTTTCCAGCAATGCTGTTATCCTGGCAAGGCCATCCGAAAGTGAAAAGGTCGATGCATTCGTTTCCGATGGTGCTTGAAACATCTTGTATTGGCCCTGCATAGATGGCATTTGGGAAGTTGTAACGTGTGTTTGCGATTGCATATTTACCTATTTCAGAATACCAATGTTTATTAAATTCAAAACCACTTTGAAGTAAGCCTAATCCAAATCCGCAATATCCACTAAAGCCTTCTAAGTAGTTGATTTTCACTTATCCAAGTAATTTTGTTTCCTCAGTATTAAAAAATCTGTTTTGCGTTTTCATTCCAGAAACACGCACAAAATCTACTTCTACCTTTGAAGCGTTAACAATGGTTTGAGCTACCTTTTGAATCATATCCGCCTTTTTCAATTCCATTTCCAACTCTATTGGAGATATGCTTTCATCATTCAATCTTTCTAATTGCTCAAAGAGCGTATCTCTTAAATCCGATATTTTATTTTTTACTGCCATTTTGTTCTACTTTGGTTTTAATTTTTTTTAATAGTTTAATTACTTGGTGAAATTCTGAAGGATAATTTTGAATAGTGTTCAATGCCATATTTTCCCTTTTATCAATTAATTCAAGATTTTCTATTCGAACGTCTAATGAATCGTTGTTTTTAAATCTTATATTTTTAAATGGTGGTATTTCTCCAAAATGATCTTCCCAAATTTTTCTATGGTATAATACAAACTTTCCTTGATCAACTCTTATCCAATAGTATGGTCTGCCTTTTGTATATCTGATAGATAAATAACCATTTTCTTTGGTATTATGAGGTATTATACCTTTTTTAAAAGATCCTGAATTTGATTTCATTATACCTTTTGTACCCTTGTTGAATGGGATATCACCAGGTTTAAATTTGGTTGAATCAGACAATGATTTACCTTTTTGTATTTTACCACTCAAAGGAGAATTCATAAATTCTTCTGATTTTTTTAGGCCTAATAATAAAGCTTTACCTGTAATAGAATCCATGGACCTATTCAATAGTATACACAATTCTTTATTTTGCTTGTGAGGATATTCATTCCTTAAAAAAATCAATTCTTCTACTGTCCAAAACTTTTTCATGGTTAAAATGCTTTGTCTAATTCTCCTTTTTGTGTAATCATTACGTCAGGGTGATAATCTGAAGGCACTGTGTATTCTGTTTCATTCCAGTGGATAAATCGGCTTTCTTTTTGAATAAATTTTAATTCTATCTTATCCGTAGGTCCGTTTCTGTGCTTTTCTACTATAAATTCAGCCAAACCAATTACAGAATTACCTTCTGAATCTTCTGTAATGCCGTAGTATTCTGGTCGATGTATAAAACATACTACATCAGCATCTTGCTCTAATGAACCTGATTCTCTTAAATCGCTTAGTTGTGGTTTTTTGGTTATTCTTCCCTCTACTGCTCTACTCATTTGGCATAGGGCAACTAATGGCACATTTAATTCTTTGGCTACCAATTTTAAATGGCGTGAAATTTGGCTTACTTCCTGCTCTCTATTGCCTCCTTTTGCTGTAGATTCCATCAATTGCAAATAATCTACCACAATCATGTCAAGCCCATATTTTGATTTCAATTGTGTGGCTTTGGCTTTCAATGCTACTGTAGACAAACCAGCCGTATCATCAATAAAAATGTTTGAACTATTGATTTTTGATACATTTCTCAATATTGATTTAAACTCCTCTTCGTTCAAATCTCCTCTAACCAATTGGCTTGTGGTGACACCTGAAGCTGCGCTTATTTGTTTTTTCACCAATTGAGTATCTTTCATTTCAAGCGAAAACAAAGCTATTTTTGATGATGTTTCTTGAGCTGCACGGGTGATGGAATCTAGTATAAATGTGGTTTTTCCCATACCAGGACGTGCAGCAAGAATGATCAAATCACCTGATTGCCAACCGCCTGTTAATTGATCTATTTCGTGAAAACCTGTGGTAATTCCTGTAAACTTTACGCCTGATTTATTTTTTTTATATGCCAATTCTATTTCCTTCAATACATCAGGAATAAGATTTGAAACGGTTTTGGCTTTCTTGGCTGAAAGATTATCTACCAATGACATCAATTTTACCTGAATATCGCTTAGTATATTCAACGGATCAAAAACATCATCAAAACCTTGTTTATAAGTTTCGGCAGAAAGTAAAATCAATTCTCTTTTAACCCAATACTGCATGAGAATTCGAAAGTGATATTCTACATTAGCAGCCGATTGAATATGAAATGTTAAACTATCAATGTAATAAGCACCACCTACAAATTCTAAATTACCTTCCTTTCTCAATAGCGTGGTTATTGTTCTTAAATCAATTGGCGAATCAATTGATTTAAGCTTAATACATGCCTCAAAAATAACTTTGTGCTTTTCTTGGTAAAAAACTTCAACGTTTGTTGTTATTGATAAAACAATGTTTATAGCTTCTCTGTCAATCAAAATTGCACCCAAAACCGACTGTTCTAAATCAGGAGCTGCTGGCATTTGCTTGTCTTGAGTTAACAAACTTGATTGCCTTTCTACTTTATTGCGATATGGCTTATTGGCAACTCTCATCTAATAACTTTATTTTCTGGTTTAACAACCCTAATGTGTTTCACGACCTCCGTTGTGTTTTTAATTTCTGTTGGTTGCCATTTGGCGGCAAAGTTTGAAAAGTGATTGCGGAGGTCTTCGGCATCTTTCCACGATTTTTTAAAATTTCTTTTTTCAAAATCGGCAACAACTAATTCTAAATTTTTGCCATAATTTTTTTTCAAAACTTCTGTTGAAATATCAAAATGAAGATCAAGAAATTCTAATACAGAGTTAAAGCATGTACGGTCTTCTGCATTTGGTTTGCGATCTAAATAAAATTTGAAATTGCGCTCGTGTAGTTTACTATCTGTGTTTATATCTGTATGTTTATTATCTGTTCCTATAAAAGACAAGCTAGAATTAGCTTGTCGATTAGCTAATTTTGGCTCATCATTATCATTAGCTAAATTTAGCTTATCGATTGGTTCATTTTGTAGGCTGTTTTCTTCTACTAATGCGTACCAATTTGTTTTATCAAATGGGTCTTGGGACCAGCTACCGAATAGTATTATTTTTTGCTCTTTAAGATTCTGTAAAGTACGTTTTATAATACCTTCAGAAAAGTAAGGAAATAGTTCTAAAAACGCTTTGTTTGAGTTATATGTCCAATGCCTACCTTCGTAAAAATGCTTTTTATTGGCTTTGTTTTTGGCTATCCAAAATTTTAGGTTTTTTAAAATGATTGCCTCATTTAAACCTAGTTTTAAAGCATCTTCTATATCAAATGAATGTTCCATAGGTATTTGATTATTTTACTTCTCTTAATTCAAAATTTAGGCCTTCAAATTGTATTCTTATGTAGTCTTCATGCATACCTATGTAGACGTTATCAGATTTTACTTTTACTGTTATTTTGTCTATGGCTTCACGGACCAATCTTTGCCTTTCCTTTTTATCTACCTGTTTTTGTGTAGGTGGATTTAGAAAAGGTTTTTTATGGGTTTTGTTGAATTCTGAGGCGTTCATAGGTCGTAGTTAATATTATCATCCCAACAAATAATTTGACCTTCAAAAGCTTTATTAACAGGAAACCAATTCAAGAAATCTTCACTGCTTAATCCATCATTCAAAGGGATTAAAGCTTGTAATTCTGAGGTAACATCAAGCTGTTCACCATTCAAATAGAAATAACCTCCACCATCGGCAGCAAAACTCCAAATCTTCTTTATTTCAATATCCTTACATAAAATTATGTGCTTTGAGTGGTAAGGCTTGCCGCTCCACACACGAGGACTAAATTTATCGCCTACCTTCCAGCGATTGCCCTTTCTTATGGTATGTTTTTTAACTCCTAAAATTCTATCGTCAACTTCTAATCCTTTTGGATAATCCATAAGGTTGTTTTTTGAAAAAAGCGAATTATAAAATTGCTCTACAAAATGGGTTGGCTGACCTTTTCTAGGATGGTAAGAAGGGAATTTCTGGCTGAAGGTTATAAATCTGCTCATTGTATTTTCATAGTTTTATTTTAAAAAAACAAGATATTGGGAACTATTTTTGCCATTGCTGAACACCAAACAATCCATAGATAAAATGGCCACTAAGTTGACGTTGAAAGTAGAAAGACCCTCACTTGTTTTTTTTTGTGAATAGGGAAGGATTCGAACCCTCATAAGAAACCTACAACCTGAACACTAGTGCCCGTTTCTCCTAATACTTCGACATTGACCACATAGAAGCATTTTAGGCTCAAAACCTATTTTACTAGATTTTGCAGGATTGAACTTCCACGTTTCAGGTTTCGAACACTGGTTGCATTTTCCTATTACAGTCATGTGTCCAGTTTTACGCATGGTCATTTTGCGCTTTCTTGCCATTCTTTCCCTTTTGCCTAAATTTAACTTCATTGTTATCTGTCTACTTTAATATTGGCATTAACCATTCTGCCACCTATTCATGTTCCCACGGTTAAAACCGTGGGCTATTCAAATTAATACTCCATCAATGGCAATCCTTCAAACTGGCTTAACACATCAGCAAATACTGCTACTTTGGTATCGTGAACCAAACCAGGTATTTCAGAAGAATATAAATACAACCTAAGCGAAGTATCGGTGCTATCGATACCTACTTCTACATAAAAAGAAGTTGCTGCATGTCCTTTGAAAATAGACATATTAAAAGCTAATGTTTCTGGCAGTTCTTTGGTGTCTACCTTTTTATCTAAACTAGCATTTCTGTTGCCTCTTTCGTCTTTAACATTAGACATATCAGAGGTTACCTGCACTTTGAAATTTCTGATTTTATTCAACGTTTCTAGTGCCTTTGCTCTGTCTAAAAACAAATGAAGCCTTAATCTGAAATACTTAAAGAATTCTTCAGGATTCCAAAGTTTATCAGAATTCAATTGAAGTCCTTCAAATTCTTTTTCAAACTCTAACACGCCTTCGATCACGTCTCCATTATGTTCTTTGTCTCTGATCAATAGCTTTATGCTATTTTTTTCATAGGAATAATGAACCATTGAATCATCACCTTTGATGATCGGTTTCCTTATCTTGTAATAAGATAGCAATGCATCAAACGTGCCTTTAAACTTGATTGCATTTAACTCATGCAATTCGGGAGCTTTACCTTCTCTGATGATAACGGTGTCTTTTTCGCCTTCTAACTTTATATGTAAATTTTCCATTTGGATTTTGGGATTACACTACTTTTCTCATGATACTCAACTGTCTTTCGCCTGGCAACAACATACGATCATCTACCAATTCACCTTTTTCATCGTACACGTACATTCTGCCTTTTTCCTGATCATCAAACAGATAAACAGTACCTTCGGTGTCTTCGTAGCCTCTATCTATGATATTGAGGGTGCGCATCAAAAGCGTTTCTTTTTCTTTCAATTCCTTTTTCATTCTGGATATTTCAGCACTGTACTCACTGGCTAAATTGTTTAGCTTTACTGAGTCTTTCACAAAGTCTTTATTAAACTCTGCTACTTCATCTTCACTAAAATGCCTACGGTAAGGAAACGAGTGTTTTACTTCATAGGCATTTTGTCTTAATGTAGCTTCCCTTTCTTCGGGTACTACATCTTGATAAATCTGTTTTTCCATTTATTTATATTTAAGGTACTGATATACAATTTCAACACCCACAATTGGGACCACTGTAAGACACTGATGAACTAAATAATCTATACTTTTAACTAACAAACTATTTTTCCTTGGCAGGAATCGGTTGTGAGACAGCCGATAAACCAATTATTTAACCACTTAAACTTTATTCACTCTATTCTTTGATCTTATGCGCCTCTCCAACGGCCCAAGGTGTTTTTAAACGACTTTTTAAAAGCTATTTTTGATAATGATTTTCAAGAACGTCTTGAAGATATTTGTTTACCTTCGTTCACTTATCGCCTCTGTATAGGTTTCAAAAGTGTCCATTTCTTTTACTATATGGTGTTTACCATCGTAAGCTAATCGCAGATCAAATTCTTGTTTCTCAAGCTCTGCTATGCGTGCTTTGTGGCGTTCAATGCTTTTTTGGTGCAGTTGCTTTACCTCGGTGATATGGTTTATTTCCGTTTGGTAAATACGCCTTTCTTGTGCTTCTTTTGCTTCAATTGGGCTCATATATTTTCTTTAGTTCTGAGGTGAGTTTTTCTACTTGGCGTTTGTAAATGCTATCCACAAACAAACGGTCTTCGCAACTTTGTATACTACATACAAATGTTGTTCTGTTTGTATTGGTAATAAACCTAGCATTAGCCTTATCCATTACTTGTACCAAGCTATAATGCAAGGCATGACGAACATCTATAAATGGCTGTTCTCTTGATTTGCACAACTTTTCATCAAAAGGGATACCAAATACAGATTGAAGTGCCGTATCTATTTTAATTTTTAAATGAGCCATATCTTCCATTAGAATGATAATTGTGTTTGAATTACTCTCGGTCTTGATAATTCGCTTTCGTTTTCTTTCAAAAGCATCAATACACAAATAGTAGCATCTACCGTTTGAATTTTATGTGTAGCTTCAACCTCAGTCATTACTCCTGCCTCTACTTTCTTTTTGTAGTGGTAAACCGCATTTTTATAAATCTCTTTTTGTCTTTCTATTTGCTCGTCTATTGTGATAGTCATGGCTTTTAGCAAGTATTTTTTTTGATCAACTAAACTTTGTTTGAGTTTTTCTAAATCATGGTGAAAATCATAACATCTTCCATCGATATAAGCAGCGTAAATACTATGCTTAGGAATAGAAAGTACCTCAATAATTTCTAATACTAAATCCATGCGTGAGTAACTTCACTATCTAATTTGTGTGCTTGAGATAAACGCTTTTGTTGAACTGTTTTCATTTCAGAAGAAACACGCCTATTTGACTTTACCTCTATTTTGTCGATTTCAGCAAAATGGTTTTTAACCTCATTGCTGAATTCAATCATACCGAGTTGATATAAGTTTTTTACTATGGCTTCATATTGATGTTCGTTTGCATTTTCTAGCAATCGCATAGCCCAATCTTTTACAATTTCTTGGTTTACCGAGGAATTAATTAATATATTCATGTGTGGTGTTAATTGACGTTGTATTTGATAAAACTTAAATTACCCCATTGTAAAAGCACTTTGGCATAGTCTAAACTATCTTCGTGAAATAGCTTTCCATCCTTGGTTTGAAACGTGTATTTTTTCATCGTTTGAAGAGTTTTACATTTAACCAATCGATACAATTTCTAAATAGATGTTGCGCTGCATAGGCACAAAGCGATACTACAAGTAGCATTTTCCAAGATTCTGCTGGTGTCATAATGAAATATTCATATAATTGTGCGTTGATATGCGGCATTTTATTTTCTTTTTCACAGAATAATACAATTAGTAACTCTTCTTAGGTTGCACTCTCGGAAAGAACTCAGGGAGTATCTTTTCAAGTCTCGTTTTTACCAACTGCTTTTCTTCCTGTGTTTCCAAATGCATGGTATTAATTTCAATGACCAACTCTTTAAACTCGTCCATTTGGTTTTTCAACTCTTTGGCTGGTATGGTTACTGCTTCACCATTGGATAAGTATTTGCCTAGGTTACTCGTTAACTTTGCCTCAAACACGCCATATAGCAGCATAAACTTCAATTCAATTGCATCTACTTCTGCTTCCATAGGTTATAAATTCAATAGTTTTACCCAATTTTTTTTAGGTGCTTGATATAATAGACCAACTCTCTTAATAAGGTGTGGAGCTTCTTTAGCCTTACGCCTCAATACCTGTACACTATTTTGATTCAATGCTTTCGCTGCTTCTTTCAAAGTCAAAGGCTTTGTTTCATCATCCTTTAACTTTAGGAGCAACTGCAACAACTCATCAGCCGTTAGCTCTATAATGTCGTTACCTTGAATGAGTTTCATACAGTTTGTAATTGATTTTTTTCAGGGAATAATTCTTCAAGGGATGTTTTTAATCCCCAATCATCTTTTTTCTTTACATTGATAAAATCAACCCACATTAATTTTCTACTTAGCGGAATAGATTTGCCCTTTGAATTAAAAAAACAGTTTCCCATATCATTCCTGATGGTTATTTCAGACACATCAATATACTTAGCCGCCTCTTTAACTACTTCTTTATAACTATATTTACTTACTAATACCCTGTTGCGAATCCACTCACCAATAGATAAATGTTTGATTTCTTCGCTTACTTTTTTTATCATTACACGCATAAATAATATGTATGCAAATATAAACAAATATTATCCAATAAAACAAGTGTTATCCAACTTTTCAATTAAAAATTTATTTTATGGACAAAATAGAATTTGGTAAACGACTAAGAACCAAAATGTTAGAACATAATGTGGATGCTAAAAAACTTTCAGAAGAATTGAAACTAACAACAAGTTCTATATCTGGATATTTGACAGGAAAGGCTTTCCCACCTTTGGATGTAGTAATATCAATATGTGAAGTATTGAATATTGGTTTAGATGATTTAGTGGGCAAATCAATAATAAGAACAATGATAAATGCAATGGATTATAAAGAACCTAAATTAAATATAGCTTCTGAACCATTGCCAGTTTATAATACTAATCCTGAAATCATAGAACCAGGTATGCAAGGAATTCTTCAATTATTAGAAAAAGCACTAGAAGAAAAAGTTTACTATAAAATAAAACTTGAAGAATGTGAAAGGCGAAACAATAATTTAAAAAGAGGTAGCTCTTTTGTTTCTGCACAATAATTAGCGATACAAAATTAGAAGGGCAGCCGAGGTAAGACAATACCTGCTAATTTGTATATTCACCCTTACTAAATATACCTGCTAGTGGGTATTTATATTGAGTAAACCAGTAAGTAATTTTAAAATAAAAACATGACATTAAACCAAAAACCAAATCAAGACTCAAAGCAAATAGCTGGTGGCATAGTAGTGTTAGGAATAATTATTTTGATTTTTGTCGGGCTTACTAGGCTTTGCTCTTCAGATGATAAAAAAGAACCTATAAAAAAATACATACCCAATAAACAAGATGCAGTTGCTTATTCACATGTTTGTGTTTCCAAATATCTAAAATCACCTGGCTCTGCTAAATTTCCTTATCAAGATGATCAAAGCATTGATAAACTTAACGATAGTACTTTTATCGTTGTGAGTTATGTTGATTCTCAAAACGAATTTGGAGCATTAATAAGAAACTATTATAAATGTACTGTTGTGGTATCTGATTTAGATAAATTCGAATGTTTTGATATGAAATTTGAAGAGGTAAAATAATTTTACCCCTCAAACAATTTAGCGAAATCCTGTACATCTACGCCCAAATACCGTGCAAATTCGCTTTCGCTTTTGTGGCCTGTTATTTGCATAATGATACGGGGCTGTTTTTTATAGTAGAATACCTGTATACTAGCAAATGTCTTTCGGGCTACCTTAGTGGTTAATTTTATGCGATCTATACCCGCCACTTTAGCTATATGGACTAAGTTAAAATTTATCGTGCTAATACTTAAAGGTGGTATGTTGCCATTTTCATCAAACAAAGCATTTAGCAGCTCATTTGGCTTAAACAGTTCATCATCTACTAAAGGAATAATAACAGGCTCAGAAGTCTTTATTCTTTGATGCTGAATGATTCTATTCTCATAATTGAGCATTTTTTTGCAGATATGCAAAAACGACTCTTCATAATGCTGCCCGGTACTCATTTGGGCTAAAAAATACTTACGTGTCCGATCTAAACCAGGCGAAAGATCCACAGTGTACAAAAGCTTTATTTCTTCAGGTCGCAGGTAATCGGCACCCATATACTTATCAGGGCAATAGAAGTCTTCCCAAGTATTTTCAATCGTTATTCCTTTTGCCTTCAGCTTCTTTTTGGACCAATTTAGGTATTGCTTGAGTATCTTCATGTATTTGCCAAAAGTATTAGCACTTGATTTAGCTTTACTATTATGCCACTGGCTTATTTTGGCGTAAATTTCGTCATCAATATTGCTGTGAGATAGCTTTACATTAGTTGCCTCCTGAAACGCTTTAAAATAGTTAATACAGGCTTTGTAGCTTTTAATAGTGGCTTCGCTTATTTGTTCATCCGTAGTTTGGCTTACTAGTGAAGACTTATACACCACCCATTCATCAAACATATCAAAAAACAGGTTTTTATCAGATGGAGAGGCTTTTGTTTTGGCAGTAGTGTATTTTAATTGAAACTCGGTTTTAATGTGTTTTTCAATAGGTTCTATACCTACCGCCTTTGCTCTCAAGTATTCAGATACGATAAAATTTGCTTGGTTTTTGATAATAGCATTTAAATACTGGTAATTGGCATGCAGCCGTGTACATTCTGATTTTTCTTTATCCCAATACCTAATATCTACACTTTCGCCACTGGCAATTTTAACAGCACTACCCGAAATATAAAATTGATAAGACACAGGAGCAAATCCCTTTTTATTCACTTTACTATTTTCAACCAAAATAACTACGTTCATTTTTGGGGTGCGGTTTACAAAACGGGTTGCGGTATCGGTAGCGAATATAGTAAAAAATAGTAAAACAAAGTAAAATTATAAATACTGTATTGTGGCTTAAGTGGTGTTTTAGTGGGTATTATCAACAAAAAACCCAATCAGAATGTACCGATTGGGTTTTGATTGTAGTCCTAAGGGGAAAACAAAAATAAATATAAATTATTAATAATCAGATATATATAATAAAATATAATTTCAGGTTGCGGTTTTAGTAGTGGTTACTCAAAAAAAATAGTGACTATAAGCCACTACCTTTTTGCCCTAAACCTATGAAAAATTTACCCCTACAAATTTTTAACCCAAAAAATTAACAATATAAATAGCAAGAACAATGCTAAACTTGATAATAAATACCATTTGTATTGTTTAATCTTTGCCTTTAGCCATCTATTACCATCTTCATCATTGAAGACACAATTACAATTAGCAAAAGCTGTAATGGTTGTGTTGATTGAGTCTGTTTCTCAAGTTTTCCACTATTCAAATCTACTTTAGTCTCATACTTAATACCTTTTTGTATGCCTTTTAGAATTGTTTTCCATCTTTTCACTAATTCAAGTTGTCGTTCTAAACTAGTAATACCAGTATCACTTACTTTTACAATTTCATTACATGGGCTATTGATGTAAGCTGTGTCTTTTACTATCTGACCAGGAATATAAAATGCAGTTTTTACTTTAACAGAATCATGTTTTAGTAATTCAGGACAATTAGCCACTAGGTAATCATAGTTTTTTTTGCATTTATTCTGTGGAATACAGCCAATTAAAAACAAAGCGATTAGAATATATTTCATTTGATAATAGATTTAAGTTGATTATATAATATTTTTCTTTCTTCAAAACCGTTGAGGCCACCGTTAACCGTTCTTGTAATAGCCTCAATAGGTGATAACCCCTTAAAGCTTCGATAATTCACTTTTTCGCCATCTAAACAATCAGCATACCTATTAAGATTGTTTTTAAACCAGAAGAAACAAGCCGATTGTACAGCATATCTAGGTTCTTGTAATAAATGTGGATTTGTTACAAAATCAACATTTAATGCTAATGAAAGTGCTTTGTATTGGTTTTTTAAAGTAGCTTGAAACATACCTCTACCTCTATACTTATACCCATCTCCACTAGCTTGATTTCCATTACCCTCTCTATTGGCATATACATAGTTTGCAATAGCTTGAGGTTTAAAAGCATAATTTAAAGCAGTTTCAGGTGTGAAATACTTTGGAAATACCTTTACTAATTGAGGTGCAGAGTAATTTAAATTCTCCTCAAGCCTTTCAAGCAATTGCGATTCATGTAAACCTTGTGCTAAAAAATGCCTAATTCTAGGTAAAGTATCTATGCCATATTTAGGCATAAACTCATTTAACAAAGGAGTAAACAATACTGCTTTGTCATTTTTAACAAGCTTATCTAATTGCTCTATCGTGATCATGGCTATTTCTTTCTAAACTTGATGTATATCTTTTGAAAACTATTTTTAATAATCAAAAGGAAATATTTAAATACCTTCAAAGCTACATAACCACCGATTGAAGCCGTACCAGCTAGTATAAGTGTTTGCCAAAATGTTTTTGCATCTGGAAGCAAATCCAATAAAACCGCCAATGGATAACTTATAAGACCTAAAATCAAACCCCCAATATCAGAGGTTTGATTGTGATTGATATGCATGTTTTTAATTGATTAATTTTGGTCAATCTTTTTGTTGATGTATTTCTTCCCAAGGCTTATGGCTGTATCTGGTGATACAATCAACCATAAACCGATGATCCCAGTTGGTACCCAAATGTACCATTCGATAGGATTGGGCGTTAGGTCCCAGATGTCGGATATTAACAACACTATCCCCAATAGAAATAGCATTGCTCCTGAGATCGTAGTTTTAGGGTTTTCTTTTAGATTGGCATTTCTTGCTATGTTTTTCATGTTTGTATTTAAATTTTAAAGTGAGAAATTATTTAATTGGGTTCTATAATTATCCAAGCCACATTGCTAGCATCTGAAGCGTTGGTAGATGTAATTGTAAATGATGTTCCTGCCGTTCTTGCAGATATGTAAGGACTTCCTACATTGGTTAATGTGCCTCCGTTTACTGTTAAAAATATTCGACTATTAGCAGTTACTTTTGTAGTGCTTACTGTTACTGTACCTCCTACTAATGTAGCTGTGCCCATAGCCGCATTTGTGCCTTCTTTTATTTTTAAACCTGCACCAACTGTATTAAGGCCTAGGCCTACACCTTGAATTTGCAAATCACTACTATTATTCCAAATTGCTCCTGAAATCGTGCCTGTATAATTAACACCTGCACTGCTTGTTAAAATCATTGAAGGAATAGAGGCTGTATTAGCTGCCACCTGTAAATAAGCAAGTGGTGCTGTAGCTTGACCAAGTGAAAGCCCAGTTGAATTAAACCTATGCCTTTCTGTAGGGGTGTAAGAATTGCCGTTTGTTAAACCCGTATTAAAATACAATTGTATAGTATTCAATGTACCAACGCCAATTGTAACTGCTGATGTAGAATTAGCTACAAATGAACCAGTTGCTGCACTTCCTCCAAATGTTATATGACCTCCAGCAGCATCAGAATAGCAATTGGCTACTGTTCCAAATCCAATATTATTAAACCTTGCACCATTAGCGGTTGCTCCTATTTGTCCAACTAAAGTTGGTGTGTAATTATTGCCAATCGTTTGACCTGCATTTTGGTAGAAGTACAAATCAACACCGTTATATCCCATTAGAATAGGTCGTGCTGTTCTTGCTACAAAACTGCCATTGTCAAAACTTGAACCAAAACCTATATACGAAAATGTAGGGGAAGTAGTGATATACACACCATTAGTGCCAAATTTAGCAGTACTCTCATTTGTGTTTTCTCCAACTTCTAAATTGTAATTTGGCAAAGGGTTTGTTCTTCCAATTCCCAAGTAGCCAGTCCTTGAATCTATAACAGGATAATTTGTTGAAGGTCTGTAGTTTGATTTTTTTGGAAAATTAAAATAGTTTGAAAGTAAATCTGCTTTTTTTTGATGACCAACGATGTTTAAATGTATACCATCTTGACTATATATAGGATCAAATGAAGTACCTGTTGACGCAACAAAGGTAGAATACTGATCTAAAAGAGCATTAGTGCCTACAATTGTACCAATTATGTTATTATAAGGATTTACATTGAATGTATTTCTTGGCATTAAGTTTGCAACAAACAACTTTGTTCCGAGCGTATAACCTGACGCTGTTAATGAGCTTATTAGGCTTCTAAAATTTGTCTCAAAAACCGTGGTAGTTTCGCTAGATCCGTTATTGGTGCCAATATCTACAATTATAACATTTGACCCTAAAACTGATGTAATTTCATTGATATTATTGTCTTGGAATCGGTTTCCTGGAGCTGCGTATAATGTATATCTTCCATTATTCATCGCACTTATTTTACTCCAAAAACGATTATCAATTGAGTTGTTATAAAACCCCTTCCCGTTTGAGTCTCCTATTAACAAATAATCAGAACCCTTAAATTCATTACTTGTTACACTAAACCCACTAATTGAGTGTGTCCCACCCATCCCATATATTGCAAATTTGCCGTAAGACGGAAGTATGAATGATCCAACTGGGAATGCGACAGACAATGGCAATGTTTCTGTTATTGAAGTATTTGGAGAAACAGATAAATTCGTCAATGTAGATAAGAGCCTATCCCTTACAAATTGAATTTTTATTCTTAGAACATCCCCAGTTGTTACAGAAGGGAGTCTTGACGTACCAGCAACCGAAACATTTATATTGTTATCATAATAATAATTGATTCTGCCAGCATTATTAGTATTTAGCATTACTCCAACTTGATAACCCTGATTTGAAAATGAGTTTATTGATTCAAGTCCAAAAGCAACACCAAATGTTGTAGTATTAATTGTGCCTACAGTAACATCACATATGATTGTGTAGTCTTCTAAGTTTGTACCTCCATATAAATCATGAGTAATAAGATTTGACAATACAATGGTAGATGATGGGGTAGCGGTAACCTGTAGCCTAGACCCGACTATTGAAAAATTAGAGTTTGCACTAAAATTTGATCGACTTGATGTAAATGGCTCATTTATAATTGTTCCAAGATTTGTATAACTAAAATCTGTCGCAAATCTAGCTTGGTTATCGGTGTAAGAGCCACCACCATAATTAGCCACATTCACATTAAAACTAGGATACGTACCTGTAACCGTGGCAATTCCTGAGCCTGATATTGCTACAGTCTGATCGGGTGAAGAGTTGGTAATCACATTACTTGCAATACTTATTCCCGTTCCAGCCGTGTAGGTGTTTTGTGAAGGCCCTGCAATGGTAAAGTTTGGGAAGCTTCCCGTTAATGTGAGATTAGCTCCAGCCACTAAATTAAACCCCGTAAATGTAGGTCTAGTAGTGCCATTACCTGCAATATTTAGATTAATACCTGTAAATGTGGCATTTGCTCCGCTTGTAGTACTTAAGCCTGTAATGTATTGGGCTGGAAGTAACCCATATGTCATAGCACCTGTAGTAGTGTTAGTACAGTAAAATGTGCCACCAAGAATAGTAGCTGCATTTAACGGCCTTAATGATAATGGCAGAATAATAGCACTTTGACAAAAGCTTATATGTGCTGAAATAATTAGTAAAACGGAAATCAATACTTTTTTCATGGGTATATTTATTTTAAAATTTTAATTAAGACGTTTGAGGTTGGTATTTGTAAAATATCAATAGTCATAATGGTAGGAGTTATTGGATCATTAAAAGTGATATATGCAGTAGAAACAACTGTATTATTGTATACTACCATTACACTTCTAAATTTGGTAACTGGTATTTCAATTGAGGATCCTACAAAAGATGATGGTGCGTAACTTGTAGCTTCACTAAAATTCGTATTTCTAATAATTACGACATTATCAGTAGGTTCTACAGTCAAATCCACATACATAAACTGTGGAGCATCTTGATTATCAAAGGTGATATATGCAGTAGAAATTATTGTGCCATTGGATATTACAGTTACATCTTCAATGGTGGTTACTGGAATAGTCAAGATACCATTTATAAAAGAAGATGGTGCGTAAGTTTCTATACTAGGCTCTACAATGGTATTATTATTGATATTTACATAGCTATTAGCAATAGTATTCAACACATCACGTAAACCTGAAGCCATAGTGCTACGGTTACCACTTTTGATGTTATCAACTATTTTTTGCAATACCTCTGCTACACTAGAAGCCATAGTAATACCCTTTGTCTGATTGTTGTAATTTTATTTTAGCAAATGATTGATCTATTAATAATCCATCTATCAATTTTTGATGTTCGGTTACACGTACTTTAAAGTGCAACCTACCCATAGCCGTATGTCTAGTATCAAATTGTTTATTTTGGGCTATATCAAATTCTTTTATTTCTGTACCGCTAATGAATGGTCTATCAAAACCTAGCGTATTGTAAATGGCATTATCAAGAATATACCTACAAATGCGTAGCATTTTATGTAGTTTCAACTTCCCAAAAGTATGAATATCAATATAATAGCTATAAGTTCCATCGGCTGAGCGTTGTGTTTTGTTTTCATAAATTCCTTTTGCTAAACTCACTTCTATGGTTGGCAAATCTGTATAATCAAAAGCAGCAAAACGTTCTACCCATACTTTCATAGGACTATCAGGATTTTCAGTCCTTAAATCAATATCACTAGTAAGGTAAAATTGATGATCAATTTCAGTATATAAGATTTGACCAATGGCATCACGTACCTGCTCAAATCCTTGTGGCATTATGATTTCGTTGATATTAGACATTTCCATCAATGCTTAAAATACAAGAAATTAAATCTATAGTTTCGTCTGGAAACCATTGGCGAATAGTCCAATTAGTGACTTTTCCCGAACTATCAGCCAAGCTTACTTTGTGATTACCTAAATTTACTTCACCACCAATTCGAGTAGGATAACCCAAAACTATCAATTTGCTTTCTGAAAAAGCTACATGCGTTTTTTTACTATTTACCATATTACCTTCATAATCTACTTTCAGACCTATATTTGTCTTCAAGCCATTGATAACAGCCGTTTCACCATTGGGACCAGTAAACGTAAGTTCAGCACCCCATTCGTTAGGGTTTGAAGTTATGTCTGCTATGTCTCTTTTGGCAATGTCGTATAAGTTCATGCTACTGTTTTTTCAATCGGTTTAATAAAAAAGGGTGAAATCAATCACCCCTCTTTATACTATTCCAAAACCAAAATTTCAAATTTTTCTATGCCACCACTTTCATAGTGTAAATTTTATCAATGGTTAGAGGTATTGGTATACCACATGATTCAACATGGTACTCGTGTGTTTTCAATTTTTTATCTATAAAATCTGAGAAAACAAAAGCACCCATTACAGGCATTGAATTAGGCTCTATTAACTGTGGTACTGCGCCAAATGCCATTATAAATTCTACATCTGAAGGTAATAATACCAACTTTTTATCATCAATAAATGGTGTAGAAACACCTTCTTTATCATCATAAAATTCAGGATATGTCCACAAATTAACATTATAAGGAGCACAAAATATTGTACCTAGATAATCACCACCAACAGCATTTTTAATTGGTAATTTAACAGAGTCTAATCTGAAATTAATCAAATCCTGTTTAGCTAAAAACGTAGCATTTCCAAATAAATCTATCAAAGCAGTTGTGCCTAAAATTGCGTTAAACTCAACAGCCCCTGATTTTCCAACAGTCCTTAAAAATTTACATCCTGATGCGATTTTTTTAAATGGATCAATAGCATTTGCAAAATATTGACCTGAACCCAAATCAACTATTGATTCTGCTTTTCTTTTAAAATTAATACTAGTAGCAGCATCAAAGTTTAAAACGCCACTAACTAAAACATCAGAGCAAAGTTTTTCATACTTACGCTCAATTTTATTTTGAAGCGATACAATTTTATCAGCTACATTATTGATATATCTAGCAAACACAGCAGAATCAACCGATTCAACACCATACAACTTATCGTACAAATCGATTTGTGTAGCATCAAAATATTCTCTATGATAAGGCGGTTCAAAAATCTTTTCGGTAGATTTACCAAAGGTATTTCTGTTACCTTCCGTACCACGCACCACATCAACAGCTATCTTTTCAAAGCCTCTTTGCACTTCGATAGATACTGCCCTGGTAGGCGACTCCACATTTTTAAAGAATGATCTTATAAATGAAGTTGGTTTGATAATTTCCTGATAAACACCTACCAATTTCTTGGTAATCAAACCTTGTGCATCAGATGTCTTAATTGATCCCATCGTTATTTAGTTGTCAAAAGCTGTCATTTCAGTGCTACTTACCAATCTAATACCTACAGTATCAGCGGCCAATCTATCTCTCAACCTACGAGATGAAACCGTAGTTTCTAAAGTATCAGTAGTTTGAAGAATTACTTTTTCTTCAGCCACATCACCAGACACACAGAAATAAATTTCTTCTGTTGTACCACCTTGAATAGTCATGTCATCATACATGATTCCAACTGGAAATTGAGAACCATCAGAGGCATTAGATTTCAATGGAATCAAATAACCAGTACTTGCTACCCTTCCCAAAACTGTTCCTGCGGGAATAGTAATGTCATTATAACCTGAATTGTTATACAAGCCTTTGTTGGTTGTATTGCCAAAAAGAAAAATCTTTGACCTATCGGTATTAATAGTAGCCTGTTGACCAGTATTAATAGTTTCTGTTTGTGTTGACATGTTATGCTAGTTTTTTAGAATATGCATCTACCTCTTTTTCAAAATCAGCCAATTCTTTTTCTTTAGCCAATGCCTCTGGTGTTTTACCAGCTTCTGTTGCTGCTGTCGTTACTGCTCTAACAGCTTCAGCACCCAACTTTGTTAACGAGTCTGCGCTCAATTTCTTGAATGAAAATTCAGCCATAGCCGTTTGCGAAATATCGCCACCCTCTTTGATGCCTTTCGCCACCGCCTCAGGATCGATACTAACAAACGTAGCCCAAGCTCCCACTCTATCACGCTCTTTTGCCACTCCTTCAGCCACTATTTGGGCATATATGTCAGGATGCTGAGCCTTTATTTCGTCTCTTGTCATTGCCTTTTTTGTTTGTTTTTGAATTATAATCTTTGGTGGTTCTTGCTGTTCGGCCGCTATGCGCATAAACCGATCATTGAACGCACTCGCTTCTTTTGGATCTATTTTATTTATTTTGGTTATCAACCCTATTTGTTTGGCTTCTTTAGCCGTTAAGAAAAGATCAATTCGCTTTTCATCTTCAAATAGGTTTTTAATACCCACTCCTTTCAATTTTATCAAAGCCTCATCATTGATTTTGGCTTGCATTTTAGAGCGTAAATCTTTATTTACCTTATCTAAAAAAGCCTGATCTTCAGGTGAATCAACATACATATCTGCTCTGTGAAGCATGAAAGTTGACACGTCTAAAGCCTCTGTACTTGTGGCATACAATGGCAAAACGGCTGCCATGCTCATTGCTGCACCATCTACTTTCAGATTTACTTTGGCTGTATGTTCAGCCATTTTGGCTATAATACCCCAACCTGCAAACACGTTGCCACCTGGTGAATTGACTCTGATTACAATATCCTCCCCATCGGCTTCATTCATTTGCTGAATAAGGTTTTCAGCCACGAAATCGTAAATACCAGAGTATAGATATAGTTCTTTTGCCATTTGACCATGAAAATACTATGCTAAAAAGTCGCATAAAACTTGACTAAATCAATAGTTAAGTGAATGTTACCTTTGTAATAAAACATAAGTAATGGAAGCAAAAAGAAAATACTCAAGTGGTGAATTAAAAACTGACCACACAGAGCCTTCGGTATTGTACATTGCCAACGTACCGCCAAACGTAAAAAATCAACTGGCAGCCATAGCCATAAATGAAGGTCAAGATTTATCTAATATGCTTAAACCTCATTTGAGAAAAATAATAGAAAGTTACCCACCAGAATTAAGAACTGTAAAACAAGGTTTAAGAGAGTGATTAGGAAAATACTACTAGAAGTTGAACTTACTTCTGACGAAGTAATAGAAATGCTTGGCTATTGTGCAGTAGTAGAGGTAATAGGTATTTCAAAAATTAAACCGATTAAAAAAAAATAGAAACAAAACTTAAAGAATCTATTGAAGCATCTGATTTTACATTTTACTACAAAAACAAATGACACACGGATTAGAAATTACTACAGCACAATTGGTATATGGTTTTTTAATATTACTAGCAGTTGCTTCGATTGGAGCTATTGGTTTTGTTTGGCTATATACTTTTAATGAAAAGAAGAATGATAAAAAGTTTTGCAACGGTTTAAATTTAAAACCATGATACCATACCACAGCCTAAATAAAACAATTCAATAGCCCACGGTTGAAACCGTGGGCAGTAAAAATCATCCCTTCACAGGCACACTCTGCGTAACCACTGGCTCAACCTTTATTCCCAATTTCTTTACCTCTGCCAATTCCTCTGCGTATTGGGCTATATTCTCATCACTATCACCACTATTTAGGCTTTCAGTAGCAGCTTCCACGGTGGTTAACGGTATACTTGCACCTGTATCACCTAATTTCAATCTGGCTGCCTCTACTTCTTTCAATGGGTCGATATGCGGTACTGGTGGACCAACAAACCTACAGGTAGTATACGAATTTATAACCGTCTCATTATCTTGAATGAACGCTTGCAAATAGCCTGGTGCTTGAATTTTGTTTTGCAATACTTTTACGTGAAACCAAAACTGAAATAATGGTTGGTAAAACTGTGAACTGAAATCTTCACGTTCTACATGAAGCGTATGCTCCCAATCTTTTACCGCTGCACGACTAGCAGAGTAGTTGCTATTATACAAGCTACGTGCCACATCGGGCGGTATTCCTATGGCAGAACAAATGATATTGAAAAGAACCGAATGAAAAGGTTCAAAGGTCAAATCATTTTTGGTCTCAAGAAATTTAATCTTTGCTCCTTGAGGCATGTTAAACACCTGTTTGTTAGTGGTAGCTGCCACCTTATCAGCCAACTGTTGTCCATGTACATCTACAGGCAAGTTATCATTCTTTTCCTCTTGATAGTTGGTGGCTTTCACCATTGAAGAAATCATTGGGTTTTGCCCTGTCGATTCTATATCATGCTCAAAGAAATACGGTATTTTTTGTCTTTCTTCAGCACTACCTACGGTAGCTTCCGTATAACGGTCTAGTTTCTTCAATCGCTCGAGCAAAACAGAAAGCAAGGGCATACCACGAACGCTATCGGTACGGTATTCACTACCGTAAACTAAGTAAGCTGTTGTTAATCCTGTTTCGGCAGACTTAGCAGGTATAAATTCATATTTCATTTGCCAAGTTTTTACCCAATAGCCCAAATGCTCACCTTCAGGAGTCATTACTATGCCATTTTTCAAGAAATTACCATCCCCTTGCAATTGTGGTGCGTATTCACTCCCAAACTGGGGAGCCACAATGTGTTGCCCATCGATCAACTGCACTTTTACTTCCCCTTTTACATAATGAAGGACCACCAAGATATCACCGCCATTTTTGGCAGCTTTCAAAGCCCGTTTGGCTATTTTGCCAAGGTTGCGCATATTGGAGTAATCGCAAGATTTAGAACCAGCATACACTTTCCAAAGCCCTTCCACGGTTTCGTTAAACTTCTGGTCTACCTTTATGCCATAGTTGGATAATACCGATTTTACGGGTTCGCTTTGCATTTTCAAGCCTGAGCCCAACACCCACACAATAAACTTATTGATCACAGTTTGTGCTTCAGCACTTTCAATATAGGCCTGCCACGAACGCATGCTCAATTCGCCATAGCTAGGAGCATATGATTTTATGGGACCAATCTCACCTAAATTCTTTTCACCATTAAACGAATGCGTAAACAGTGGGCGAAATACAGAAGAATTAGCTTCTGGCTGTCTACCTCTATTGGTAGAAGTTACTTCTTTAGGTTTAACCCAAAAGTCTTTTTTAAATATATCTGTAATTGCCATTGCCTAATGTTGTATAAAGTTTTTAGCGTCTACCAATCTCATTTTTCTGCCATTCAAATCATTTACAGCCATTTGTTTCAAACGAATAAATGCCATGATAGATTGCGCTATTTGTGTGGCATCTCGGTAGGTTGTTTTTATTTTTGTTTGGCCATCATCCAATGAATACTCAGTGATATTACCTGTCTCAGCCGCTTTGATAGTAGCCAATTCCAACGCATTGATTATAGCATCATAACGAGCGATTTTGTCTTTTAAATCACTGGCTTTTTCTATATATATGGCTGCACTGTCGTAGATAATCATAGTCTTAGATTGAATTTTGCAATATATAATAAATTATGATGTTTTTATTTGCGTTATTTTTGCATCTTCTATACTTGCTTCACTCTCGGTAGCCTGTTCAATAGTAGGAGGTGTACCTACAGAAGAAGGACTACCAGGAGTATAAGCGGCTGCAAACGTGTTGTATTTCGTTATAAAATCGTTTAAATCGCTTTTTAACTGGTTAAATCCTTCTTCCAGTTTTGAATACCTCACCAAGTTATCAGCATTACCGCCAAACTCTGCCGTACCATCATCTTTTAGGTATAATTCTAATCCAGGTGTTTTGTCTTCTCTTATGGCGTACAATCTTGTTTCGCCTGGCTTTACTTTTGCCAGTTGAAACTTATTGATATAGCCTATAATGACGGTTTTACCTTTGTCATCTGTAGTGCCATAAATAGCCACCATGTCTTTCAATGGATTACTATCAATACCAAACGGACCAGCTTCAATACTTGTTTGCACATCACCCAAACCATATTTCAAGTATTTCACCACCCTACGGTTTAGGTTATCTATCGAAGTGGATAATATTTTTACTAAGGTGTTCATACAAATATATTTACAAATTCATCATCATTATACACCTCAGGCAACACACACGAAAGCGTGGCTGTCAAGCTTTCGCTATCACCTTGGTAGTTTACCTCTTCGACAAACAAGCGTGTTTTTTTATATATAAATAATTCTTTATTAGTTACAGTTACTATGCTATTGGGCTTTATCACTTTGCCGTTTACATCCCAATTATTTATAGATATGGTAACCTGAATATTTTTCAACTGCGAACGCAGAATATTCCTAGCCACTTCCTGTGTAGAAATATCATCCCCAACCCTTTGTATCACTACTTTTGGGCGGTATGAGTTAGTACCCCTTGGCACATAAGGATTAATTAACGTGTATTCACCAGCATTACCGCCATCAATATCTGCTTGTTTCAATACCGTAATATGAGAATTGATTCCTTGGCCATTGAAGGTCAAACCCATTTCTATACCCAACGCATCTTTTTCAAAATGAAAAATTGCTTTTTGGCTTGTTTTGGCTTTGGTGAATACCAAACTACCTTTTTCATCATGCGTTAAAATAATATCTTTCTGCGTAGCCAAATCAGTCAAAAAAGCTTTTACCGTTGTGTTAGCATCTGCCGTCATCTTGGTTATTTTTTCCTTCATTTTCGCCTTTACCGTTTTTTTCTTGCTGGCTTTGGCTACTATGGCTTCATTGGTGTTTTCTTCTACGGCATCATCTATTACAATATCAATCGCAAACGGACCAACTACCTTATCAGCTATTTCTTTGAACGTTAATCCATCGTATTGTAAAGGGTAGGTAGAGGTAGGTATTTGGCAATCTTCCAACACGCCAGGTACACTATAGCCCGAAAACGAAACTAAATTAGGATCAGCACTTGATCTAAAACTTTGATTTACAATAAATCCCGTCAAAAGTAGTTCGCCATTATGGTACACTTTTGCCAAATTGTATTGCGAAGGCGCAGCTAGTTTTTTATCGTTAGGGTTTTCAGGATCAAAATAAAAACTTATCGAAAAGGATGAACCAATAGAATCATATTTCAAGTTCAAACTAAACTTTGAAAATTTTTCTACATTCATATTGGTTTTCCTATCGTAAATTTTTAAGTTCATTATTTACACGTAATAGGTTATCGTTCTGCCTTTTTTCAATTGAAAAATTTCATTGAGGCTAATATTATTGTTGCTGATAAATTGGGCAATGTTGCTGTCGTTTTCGTCCAATCCTAAAAAGCGGTGTGTGGCTAATATTACATTGGTGTCTTCCTCCAATACTACGGTTCTTTCTTGCTTTGAATTCAAAGCGATATCAAACAAAACCGAAATAGTGAAATTCACCAAATCACTCAAGGCAATAAGACTATCCGCATCAGGAATAAAAGCATCTACATCTGTGCCGTTATCGCTTTGCAACAAATCCAAATCATCTAAATAGGCATTGTAATTAGCCAATAACGTCTCTATAGTTTTGGCTACTTCTGCCCTATTGGGGTAATCAGGTTCTACACCAGCCCCTGCCGTTACACCTGGTATGGCATCGGTAGGTTTTAGCACTACATCTAATGTATTAGGATCTGCTATATTGGCTTCATCAACATTAATAGCTGCGTTATTGGCTGCAATGCTTTCTAAGGTATTAATAGGAGTGGCCACAGTCAAACACATGCTACTTAGTATATTGGTAGCATTGAACTGGTAGTATTGTTTTCCCGATTTGCCAAAGGTGTTGCTGATAGAAGTACGCAATTCTGTAAATGCATCGGTTAAGCTAGTTAATCGCTGTTTTACAGAAGCAATGATCATGGCAGGGTAATTTACCAAAGCCTGTAAAGCACGTAAAGCCGCCAATGGTTTGCCAATGGCATTGATTACGGCTGCTACAGCTTGATTTACCTTATTGATCAATGCCTGTGCCTGTTGTGCCAATTTAATAATGCCTTTGATTTTAGCAGCAATAGCTTTAATGGTTTTGATCAGCTTCAGCAAATTGCGAAGCAAAGGCGGTAGGGTAACGGCTTTAATAGCCAATTTATCTAACACCTCTTTATCATTCATTATTTTCTCTACAGCCGATACATTAAACTTCGTAGGCGTGTCTTCTATCGTTTCTATTACCTCACCTGAAATGTAGGTGCTGTTGTACTTGGTATTATCAATATTGAGCCTGATAGGCTGCACCACTATATTGCCATAAAACGGGTGCGAAATAACCCAAGCTCGTGGATCTTTGGCACTTTCTTTGAAAGCTAAAAAATCATCTATGCAATTTTCGCCTGTAAAGTAAAATTCCAAACCGTAACGTGTACCTTTGGGTTTTTTACGTTTTACCAACGTGCCTTCTAATTCAGAAAAATCAAACGTAGCTACATTATACTCTACGATCTGCGTAGCATTTTGCCACAATACTTTGTACTGCTTGCCGTCACCCGTTTGAATGATGAAATCTGAATTTAAATTATCTATCCAAGCCATTACATTAGTTTTTCTATTTGCCTTTGGGCTTGTTTTATAAAATACATATCCAATTTTGCACCGCTTTTCTCATAAGCTTTTTCTATGAAATGCGTAGCTTTTACCGATACACTTCTTTTTTCTTCATAGGAGTACAAAGGCGTAAGTTTATGACTTCCCGTTTTTGTTTTATTTAAGCTATTTACCATCCATAAAATAGTTTTGCCTTTGTAGTTTGCCAATATTTTACTACCTACTTCGGCTTTACTCATGGCATAGTTAAACTTTTGTGCATCACTTTTGCCTGGTAACTTACGAGCATCAATTATATTTTTAATAGCAGCCAAACGGGCATTAGGACGAACCAAAGCAGCGTTTGAATTGCCTTTTCTTGCTGTTTGTATAGGTATAAAGGCTTTCTTTTTTATGGTACCGCCAAATTCTTGTTGCTCCAAGTCTTTCACCGCATAGTTACTATCGCCTTTAAGCTTATCACTTGTCATGCCTACGGTAGCAGCCATACTATTTATGTCCCAACCTTGTGCCATTTCTACACTTGAATTAGCTTTAAAAAAGTTTTTAGAACGGTTTTCAAAAGCAGCTTCAGCACTATCCAAAAGCGTGTCTTTTTTCATATCAAAAGCAGCATTATTAAGGGCATCTTTTACTGCCAAAGGAAGTGCCGATTTTCGTACCCTTTCCAATTTGTTGGCAAATACCACTAACTCGTCTGTATTGATTTTTAGGACCATTTATTAGGCTTTTTCATAGGTTATTTGACCATATATCCTATAATTATTTGCTGGAAAATTCACAACACCATTGACTGCTGTTAGAACTATTTGATTACCAGAACCACCAATCCAATCCATACTACCAATTAAATTGATATTACTACTAAGATTACGAATTGCAAATGATGAAATATCATATTGACTCACACTTGCATTAGCATTAACTGGAAGAGCAAGCGTGACATTTAAATCTGGATTAGAACCAGTAACAGTCAACTCAATTACAAAACTCATTGTAACTTTATTTAATGTCACATTCCATTTTCTTGTCACTGCTGTTATGGTTGCTATTGGACATGTAGTGCCTGAAGTAGAAGTACTAACTTGCCAAGCATTTGTTAATGCAGTAATAGCTGCCGCCCTAGCAGTAACCTCAGCATCAATATTTTGCTGCAAAACTTTTCCTTGAAAAGCTGATAATGGCTGATCTGTAGTGTTACTTGTGAGGTTATTTATAACTAATCCTTTAGCTAATGAAGTAATGGTATTTGTCAAAGCCGTAAAGTATTGAAACACACCACCAATACCATCACGTATACCGTTGGCAGTCACCCCACCATAGTTTAATAGTTTAGCAAAAAACTGGTGAAAATCTTGGTATACAGCCTCATTTACGGGTGTACCATCTTCGCTACCAGTATCATCTTTGATAGCACCAAAAGGGTAATCAGGACTGCCAGGTGGTACTACATTTTCTTTATTTTCAAGTGCAATTGCCATAGTTATTATGTAAAGTTTATAAATAGAAAAGCCACCGTTTGAGTAGGCTTAATTTTTAAAATCAATTGTCTAAATTCTTTTTCTCGTGCAGCAGGTACATTGGCTATAGTTCCCAAAGGCGTGCCACCTACAAAAAAGGTACTATCTAAATTTGAACCTGTATCAAAAATGGCATCTAAATTCTCTTCCAAATGGTTTACTACTTTATGGGTAAATAAACTCCCATGCCTAATTTGTCCGTGTCTTCTTTGTCCATGCCTTTGTTTGGTTATTACGCCACTACCTGCCACCTGCAAAGGTGTTTTGGTAGTGTAACCTCCCATACCGTCATCAAATCTATTTTCATATACATACACATTGAAACCTGCCTTTTGCAATTCGGCTTCTAAATAGGTGCGTGCCTGTCTGGCTTTGATGGTGCCAGGAAAATTGAGTTTTCGAATAATGGCTTTTTTGCGATCGGAAAGCGAAACACTGGTATTGGTTATTAATCCCAATCTTTTTTCCATGATGGCAGCATCTTGGGTACTGAAATTGGCATTATCAGGAAAGGTGCTATCAATTACACTTTTGGCATCATTGAAAAAACGCTCTTCGCTCAATACCAACCCTTTCAATAAGTTTTCAAAATAGCTATCCACAGGAATTCTAAAGGCTCTACCTGTGGGGAAAAGCTGTTTAGAAAGGGACAATATTTTATCGAAAACACTCATTTATGGAAAGGTTATGTTGTTTTTTACAGGGATATCACCATTGATAAATTGGAAGGTGGTATAGCTTACCAAATCAATTTGCATAGTAATAGTGGTGAATATGGCACTAGGAATAGCACTCAATATTTGAAATGCAATCAAATTAGTATTCAAAATATCATTTTTATTTTCCAACACATCTGCCGCAGCCACAAATGGGCGAACGGTAGCCAAAAAGGCTGTAATAGTATCTCTAATTACTTGCTGTTCGTCTGAAGTGAAATTGCTTCCATTAATTTGTACGTCTACATACCTTGGCGTAATAGGCAAATAATTCACAATGGCTGTCAATGGTTTTCTACCTCTATCAAGTAAAGGCAATGTATCATCAGGATCAAACTCTACTACTGATTTTACAGCATCCAATATAGTTTGGGTAGGTGTGCCGTCACCATCGTAGCTATCACTCACCACGGCTTCTACATACAGGTTTATTTGATTACTAAAACCTGATCTAGCATAGGGGTAAACTTTGGCTACACCTGCAGCATCTTGGGACCACAATATATAATCGGTAGCTGCTCCACCCTGTGGTTCAAGTTTAAAAGCATTTACAACTTTGGTTCTATAATCTTCTAAAGTTTCGGCATCTATGGGCGAAGTAGCAATACTAACAACCGCAACACCACTGGCTACCAATGCCAAAGGCTGTGTGGCTGTCAATGTATCACTTACATTTAATTTGGCAATTGTGCCAGGCGTTAAAGCCCTAAGCGTTATCAAACCTGACCCTGAAACCAAAGTAAAGGCATTATCTAATATAAATAGT
>Ga0315904_10002456_pt1 | contig 28706 bp, 41 predicted proteins | sample LakEriMetagenome_6_FD_203529 | JGI IMG/M metagenome (GOLD analysis project Ga0315904, IMG submission 203529) | Freshwater fungal communities from buoy surface, Lake Erie, Ohio, United States - Buoy 12 MA120 | ecosystem: Environmental > Aquatic > Freshwater > Lake | place: USA: Lake Erie, Ohio...
GTCAGGAAAAGCGTGACCGACTTTCGAGCTTGCAGCTCTTCCAGGACGCGCGGGTTCGCGAGCAAGTGCGCGATACCGAGCTCGCGACAGACCGCCATGTCAAAGTGCCCGTCAACCATGATGGGGTAGGCCAGAACAACCTTCTTTGGTTCTTCCGACGTCAGGTAATGAGTGGCACGCGTCTCAAACGAGAGGTTCAGTCGGTTGTACTTAGTCGGGTCGTACCAGTCTGTGAGGCGCTTGATCTCCTCATCCATCAGGGGCATCTCGTCTGAATCCGCTACGTCTGCTTCTTTGACGATCTCGGAGTAGCTCATGACCTGCTCTCCGTTCGCCAGTGGCTTTTCTCGCCGGATTAGCGCGGTGGATCCGTAGAGTGTACCCAGGCGCTCAACGAGGTCTGTGCTGTTCGATGCGTACTGCGCAGTGCCCATGAACGTGATCGTCTCGATCGGCGTGGACCAGCTGAAGCTGGGCATCCAGCGATATTCGACTGGCTTGAACTCCATGTTCAGAGGCTCGAGCACCGCTTGCGGAGTCAGGCTCTCATGCCAGACGTTCGACTCATCCACCATGGCTCGGAGGAGATCGAATGACAGCTGAGATCCGAGCTCTTCGGCCCGAGCGACAATGGCATCGCGGTATGCCTTGGGAGCCTGGAGATGATCGTCCAAGTACTCCCGGACAAAGGACTCTTCGAGCCCTTCGTACCGGAATGTGTACCAGATGCGCCCTGGCCGATTCCTGAACGGATCGAGCAGTTTGCTCGAATCGTTCGCGGTGAGAACAACCAGTCTCTCGGACGAATGCGTGCTGTCCAGGAAGGACAGCAGGCCTACCTGCTTATCCTCGTCGAAGATCTTCTCGACCTCATCCAAGCGGACGGCGACGGGGCCGAGCGCAGAGAAGAAGTTGTTGAGAATGGAAAGCGGAACCGCCTGATCCAGATCGATGATCGGAAGGCCGCTGTCGATCAGGATCTTGGCGGCGAGCAAGCTCTTTCCGCTGCCCTTCAGGCCGAACATGGCGACCCCGAGCTGCTTCTTGCGCCGGAAGGTCGCCAGCACGCGCTCTGAGCGCTGCTCAACACTTCCGTACAGCTTGGACGGAAGAGAGAGCCCTTCGATCTTCGGGGTCAGGAACCACCCGAGATCGAGTGACTGCCTGAAGACGTACACCTGTCCAGGCGTCAGGGTGGTAAGGTTGAATTCAGTCGCGTGCGGAGTGATCCGCCCATCAATGTACTGGCGTAAGAGTGCCATTTTCAGTTCTCCATGAAGTGCAGGACAGTATCTTGGTATCGCCGTGCAGCGGCACCGGAGCCATTGTAGCGCCGGATTTTCTCAGGCATAGATCCAGGAAGCGATTCCAGAATCCAGGCGGAAGCACGAATGCTTCCATCCATCGTCCACAAGTCGCGCGGGGAAGAAATCACCCCCGCATCCATGAGTGAGTCAGCCCAGATCTCCGGGCGAATCTGGGCAGCACCGATCTCTCCGCTACTTCCTCGAGCGCGGGGATTGCACGCACTCTCGATCTGGATGATCGAGAAAACAGCGCGGGCGAGAAGCGGATCACCGACCAAAGTCTCGACTGTCTGCAGATTGCAGCCTTCGTTGACGGTCTGTTCTACCGGAGGCGGAAGCGCCACATCGGGAATAGCGAGACTAGTCGCGAAAAACAACAGGTACATAATTACCTCCTCAAATCCGTTATGACGTAAAACAATATATTTTAAGGTGAGGTAAAGCGCAGCCCAGGCCGACTGAGCGGGAGCCCCAAAGGGCTCCCACTCAGTCAGCTCAGGCCCGGACCGCCGCCGCAGCCACCGCCGCTTCCCGGGCGGCGGTGGCCCGGGAAGTGACGGAGAGGGCGAAGGAGTGCATCTCCTCCGCCTGGGCCCAGGCCCGGTCCGCCCGGGCCGCCGCCGCGTCGGAGGCGGCGGCATCCGCCTCCCGATCGGCGGCGACCGCGGCGGCCACGAAGGCCGCCGCGCCGTAGTCCGCCGCCGCGGCGGCGGCGGCGAACAGGGTCGCCGCCCGGGCGGCAGCCCGGGCGGCATTTTCGCCCTTCGAGGCCGCATCTGCGGCCTCGAGGAGCACCATCGCCTCGGACATGCTGTCCGAGGCGATGGCGGTGAGCTGATCCACCACCAGGTTCATCCGCACTCCCAGAGCAGTTTGTCCCGCCCAGTTCTGCGCACAACACGCAGTTTACTGGACAGAACTTCTTCTGCTCATCTGGATTATGACTTAAAAAAATATTGTTTTAAGTTGAGATAAAACACAGCCCGAGCCGACTGAGTGGGAGCCCCGAAGGGCTCCCACTCAGTCGACCATGAGCTCGGCCCGCAGGGCCGTTAGGCGGGCCTCGAGGCCGGGCTGCAGCGGCAGCGCGAGGGCGACGCGGGCGCGGGTGAGCCGGTCGGCGTCGCCGGTGAGCACGTCGATCAGCTCCCGATCGCCGACGAGGGCCTCGGGGGGCAGCGGGCCGTCCAGCGGGGCCGACGGCTCGGGCAGCGACGGCAGGCGGGCCCAGGCCGACGCGGCGCCGAGCGGGGCCCCGGGGGCGCGGTCGGCGGCGAGCTCGGTGAAGGCCCACAGCACGTCGGGGTCGAGCTCCGGGGCCGGCTCGGCCAGCGCGGCGCCGAGCTGCCCGGCGGCCGCGGCCCACGGCGCCGGGTCGAGGCCCAGCGCGCCGGCGGCGGCGGCCCACAGCGCGAAGCGGTCGTGCGCGTCCAGCGCCTCGGCGAGTGAGGCCTCGGCCTGCAAGTCGCGGAAGGGCTGAGCCGCGTCGGCCGCCAGCAGCGCGGCTTGCAGCGCGGCGAGGGCGGCGGCGGGATCGGCGGGCGGCGGCGCGGCGGCGAGGGCGGGGTCGTCCGGGAGGGCGGCGGGGGCGTCGGGCTGCAGCGCGAGCTGGCCGCGGTGGGCCCAGGCGCGGGGCAGGTCGGCGGCGGTGACGGCGGCGGCGACGGCGGCGCGCAGGTCAACGGGGGAGGACATCGGCGGCTCCAAAGACAAGAACTGGAACCTGATTCTCCCCAGCTCTGCACACCCCGTGCAGTTTACTGGGGAGAACCTTTAGGTTCTCCTTGTCTGTATTTATATTATGACTTAAATCATCAATTATTTGCAAGTAAGTTTGAAAATAGCGGAGGGGATGCTACAACTACCCTGGAGGTCACATGATCAAGCTCGTACCCGTTCACGCCGACATTCTTTCTTCCTACACCATGTCTGGAGGTACGGGAGGTCCGAGAAGCGGACTTCGGCCGCTTCATCTGACCGGCAAGATGGGCGTCTGCCATCCCGAAGTCGCGCCGAAACTGAAGGAGCTGCATGACGCTGTGACCGCTGCAGGCGGGGACTTCAGAGTGACCGAGCTTCACCGCGACATCGCGGTTCAGCGCGCAGCTCGGGCCAAGTACGACAACTGGGTCCGGGCTGGAAAGCCGCAGCCTGGAACCCCGCAGTTCAACTCTTCAACAATGAAGGCTGCGTTCGTCGCACAGCCAGGACGGTCAACGCACAATGCGGGCAGGGCGATTGACATCCATGTTGGCATGCTGAACTTCCCTGGAGTTGCGAAAGACAAGCAGCTTGATCGCATGTGGGAGCTTGCGCAGCCGATTGGCTGGACCCCCGTGATTCGCAGACCCGACGAAGGCGCGAGTGAGAGCTGGCACTTCGACTTCTGGGGAGAGCTTCTGCCCACACTCTCACGCCTCGGCTACGAACAAGCCGCGCTCTGCGGCGCGATCCTTGTCGGGCATGGAGACCTGACGAACTACGACGCGCGGGTTCAGGCCGCACTGGTTCGCGCAGGTTTCGACATCGGCAAGATTGATGGCCAGGCAGGTGCAAAAACTCGCGCGGGGCTTTCTCTGGCTCTTCCTGGAATCAACGCTGTAGATGTTCTTCAGAGACAGGATGAATCCGTAATCCTATCACTATTAAATCTACCAGTAAAATAATCAATGTTTTAGGTCATAAAATAAATACAGATGAGGAAAACCTAAAGGTTTTCCCAGTAAACTGCGCGCGTTGTGCAGAGCTGGGGAGAATCAAGGTTCTGACCCTTGTCTTTGGAGGTAGATGAATCTCTACCTGATCCGTAACCCCCTCGCCAGGGGTTACGACGTCTTCGACTCGGCCGTCGTCGCCGCCGCTACGGCGGCGGCGGCGGCGGCGACGCACCCCTCGGGGTGCGCGTGGGACGGCAGTCCCACGTCAGTCTGGACCTCGGCCGACAAGGTCGAGGTCCGTCTGATCGGACGCGCAGATGACGCCTGCCGGGCAGGCGTCATCTGCGCGTCCTTCAACGCCGGCTGAAGTCCTTCGGGGCTCTCAGCCGGCGTTGGCTGTGTTTTAGCTTTTAATTATTTAGTATTTTAAGTCATAATACAGATAACAGGAACCGAGTAGGCTTCGCACGGTGCGCAGCCTACTCGGTCCCACTCCAGAGGAGAGCTCATGTTTGAGCAGATCTTCTGCGAGGGGGTTGACATGTTCCTGGAGGTCTTCGACCCCCAGGAGCATCACCTCGAAGATCGCGAGATCTTCGAGGGCATCTGCCGCGGTTGCGTCAACCGCAGCGGGTGCGCCCTGCTCGCAGGCCCCCTCCCCACGCTCAAGGAGAGCTAAGGAGGGGTGTAAAGCGTCTCCCCCGCGGGGGGACGGAGGTAGCAGGTAAAAGCTGCGCTTCCTCTTTTAAATTACCTTAAATTTAAGTCATAATTGATATGGAACAGGCTGTACCTGAGAATTCACTCAGGCAGCCGAAGGAGGTTCCATGTGCGAAAAGGCAGTGGGCCCCGTGGAGTCGGACTTGATCCGACTCCACGGGGAGTCGGCCAGCCTCGCGGCCATCAGGGCCGCGAGGCTGACCGACATCCTCGGCCGCCATGGCGAAGAGGAGATAGCCTGGGAGGCTGTCTCTGCTATGGTGGCCGAGGCCTTCGAGACCGCGGGGCGACTGCCCCGCGGTCTCGCGGGAGTTCACTCGGCGGCCCACCAGATGGCCTCCGGGGAGGCCATCGAGGCCGCCAAGCGCGCCCGTGCGGAAGCGCGGGCGCAAGCGGTCGCCGCCGTACACGATACGGCGGCGACCTTGGAAGCCAACTGCAATGGCGCGCACATGCGCGCTGCAGTTGGCTTCCTCGTTGAGCTCGCCGAGATCGCCTACCCCGTGTAGGCGATCTCGGCGACTGTCCGCAGGATCCCGGCGGTTGGCCAGACCAACCGCCGGGATGTTTGGGCGTAACCGTATGGTTGCGTCCTACTGGGATCCTCGCTCGCGCCCAAAAGGCGCTGGCAGATTCTGGGGCCTCCTGCGGCTTTTCTTAACTCATCCTATCACTATTAAATCTACCAATAAAATAATCCAATGTTTTAAGTCATAATATAAATACAGATGAGGAAAACCTAAAGGTTTTCCCAGTAAACTGCGCGCGTTGTGCAGAGCTGGGAGAGTCAGGTTTGAACCTTGTCTTTGGAGTTCCCTATGTCCAGCACCATGACCGCCTCTGCCCTGCGCGCCCGCGCCGCCCGTGCATGGGACCGCGCGCGGCCCTTCACCGATGCGGCCCGCGCGGCGCACACCGCGGCCTATAACGCTGAGCGGGAGGCGGTCAGCGCGGAGACCTTCGCCGACATGGCGCCGGGCTCCGCCCGCGCGGCGCGCGCCGCGTCGGCGGCGCGGCAGGAGGCGGACCGGCTGCGGGCGCTGGCCCGCGCGGCCGACGTGGCGGCGGAGCCCCTCGCACGGGCGGCGGAGCGCGCCGAGGCCGCGGCGCAGGCCGCCGAAACCCGCGCGGCCGAGACCGCCCGCTGGCACGACTGGTTGACTGAGCAGCGCTCCATCGATGCCGAGCGCGACGCACACTTGTACCCGCGGGGAAACGTCGCCCGCTGGTAGGGCGACGACCCCTGGCGAAAGCCAGGGGTCGTTGCCCTACTGGGCTGTGTTTTAGCTCATCCTATCACTTGCAATAAAGCGACCTTCGAAGTCATAATAATATAGAAGCGGGGAGCCTAACCCACCCCGCAAGGAGATTGCCATGTCCACGTGGCAAAAGGTCGAGGACGGCCTCGCGGCCGTTCTCTTGGCCGCCGGCCTCGCCGGCGGCTGGTTCCTCCTGGCGGCCCTCGAGGGCCGCCAGGAGATTTGCCGCAGCCTGGAGACCCAGGCTGCGGCCTTCGGCGACGTCACTCCCTGCGAGTGACGTCGCCAGCCCCCTTCGGGGTTTTTAGCTTTCCAGCATGGTCTTCAGATCGTCAACCGGAAGTTCCGCAGTATTAAAGCGAACTCCGCAAGCTTTACATTTTCGTCTGCGGTATACCAACTCCGGCCAATCTTCTTGGAGTTTTTTTAGCCACAGTACAGGAATGCCCTCCGTTCGCGTCTCAAGCACGCGCGTCTTTTCCATACACTTAGGGCACTCCATCTTTAACCCCGTAGATCCATGGGACTACCGCCAGCGAAAAGATTGGTTCTTCGCGGGCTGTATGCTACATGATATGTAACCGCCTTCGGAGACTTAACATGTCCGCTGAGTCTATCGCCATACTCGCACCCTACCTGGCTGGTCCTGGTGCAGCTGTTCTGGTTCTTCTTTTTGTGATCGCCGGGGCGGGCTTTATCTTCGTTAAGTTTCTAATACCGATGGGAATGACTTTCGCAAATCGACATCTAGAACAAATCGATGCTCTGATTAAGAATCAGCAGGAAGAGGCAAAGACCATTGCAAAGGCACTGAGTAGCTTAGATCGCAGATTGGCTGTGATTGAGTCTCAGATTATCGCCAAGGATGAGGGACCTAAAGCGTAAGAAGTAAGGTCATAAGCCCTCTACGGAGGGCTTATGAATATCTTCGCTATTGAAGGTTCAGAAGACTATGTGGACTGGCGAGAGTCTGCCAGAAGCCAGGACAATCTGAGGGTCAACAAGATGATCCTCGAGTCCTGTCAAATGCTTTGCACTGCGCTTAATATTCTCGCGGATGAGCAGATAGCGCCATACAAATCCACGCACGCAAATCACCCCAGTACGAGATGGGCACGCGAAAGCGCAGCCAACTGGATCGCGCTGGCTGAGCACTGCGAAGAGCTTCTTATCGAGTTCGAGCGCAGGATGAAAAAGCGGCACGGGTGTGAAGCCGTCTTTGAATCCTGTGTGCTGATTTATGATAACCGTATATTTCCAGCACAAGAAGAAACTCGTCTACCGCTATGTATGCCGGATGACTTCAAGGGTCCGAGTGTAGTAGAAAGCTACAGACGCTTCTATGCGTCAAAGCCAAACATCCGGTATCCGTCAAACAAAATTCCAGACTGGTTCCTTAAGTATCGCACAATCCCTTTCGTGCGATGTTAAGGATGGCGCGGGTTACCCGCGCTTCTTTAGCTGGAGTAATTGATGATAGGACGGTTGAAGGTCATGCTCGAGCCCGCGTTTGCACTGCTTGCCGAGCTTGTAAAAAGAGACCCGGAGGTCTATGAGGCGCGCGCTGTAAAAAGATACGCGCGCAGGTACATCAGCTTAATGAGCATGTCTGTGTATGAGTCAGATCAAGGGCGCAAGACGAATCTCATCGCAAGAGCGATGGCGGCAAGGGCCGCACTCGTACATCTAGAGGTCGATCCAGAATCTCTTCACTCGTTGGATCTTGCCGTGCATCTTCTTGTTTCTGGGAAAAAGAGATGAGTTATTCTCAGAAGTGTTTAGAAGCCGCAGTAACACTTGTTGAAGAGTGTGGGGAGAACATAACTACTTTTACGGTAAATAATAGCGCGGTGATTGTACTCTCGGATCCGCGTATGAAGATTAAGCTAAATCGAATTGTAGAGGCCCTGATAGAATCAGTCCTTGATGAGGAAGATACCCCCTACCTTATTTTACCTAAAGAACAAATCGAAAGCTAAACCTTTGGAAGCCAGAAGCCCCCGACCCTTGCGGGCCGGGGGCTGTCTCATCTCAGTGGAAGCGCTTCCGCACTTCCTCGGTCATGCGGACCGCTTCGCGCTCCTCGAGCAGGCGGAGCTTCAGCTCCGCCTGCTTCTCGGCGGCCACGGTGGCGGCCTTGACCGCCTCGGTGACGGAGGCAACCGCGGCGGACGCCGCCCAGCGCTGGGCGTCGACCTCCGCGGCGTGCATCCGCTCAATGGCGCCCAGGAGGGCGCCGAAGTTCTCGGGATTGACCTTCTCCGCACCGTCAACGGCGACGCGGAGCAGGTTCTCGCGGGCGTCGAGCTGGCGCTGCTGCGCCAGCTCGAGGGCCGTGAGGGTCGCCTTGGCGAGGGAGAACATCCCCTCGACCAACACAAGCTTGTCTTCGTTCATTTTCCTCATTTCGGGAGATACCTATTTTTCTCCCGTAAAAGTAGTATGACCTTTTTTATAGGAGTTTTTAAAGACTGAAAGCGGAAGACGGGATTCGAACCCGCGACCCGCAGCTTGGAAGGCTGCCGCTCTACCACTGAGCTACTTCCGCACTTCAGCGCGCTTATCCTACAGCTTCATCTTGCGCAGCAGTTTTTTGCTGGCAGTGCGCGTCTGCTTCAGCACGTAGTCACCGCCCAACGACTTCTCTCCCGGAAACCACTTCAGACCATTGGGCGGGGAAACTGGCTGATGCAGCCTGACCTTCTGCTCGTACTCGACGGGATAGCTGTACCCGTCTTTCTCTTGAACGTAGCGGATGTACTTCTTGGTCATCCACTCCTGCGGCTGGTAGGTCAACAGGATCCAGACCTTCGTGTCCGGATGGCGCGACAGCCAGTTCAGCCGATCAACTTGGATCAGGTTCTGCTTGCACTCAAGATCCTGTTCTTCGGCCTTGATATCGTACCGGGACTTACGCGGATTGATCCCACGCTTTAGGATCCCATTTTCGGGATCGACCCAAAACTGACGTCCTCCGCGACCTCCACGACACGTGACCGGAACCGGGCTCCAAGTCGAGGCGGGGTACTTCAGAATTCCCTTCTCGTCGCGCACAGGCTCGCGGTTGTGGTAGTCCCACGTGTAATAGTGCGGAACCCCGTCGATCATCGTAGGGTGAAGGTGAATGTAGTCGAACAAGTGCTCGAAGACGTGCGCCCCGATGGTAGAGCGCCGGTCCGTCTTCTTGCAGATGTCAGCGTAAACGTCATCCCAGCGACGACCCACTGAGCGGTTGAGAAACCGCCAGAGAGGCGACAGGTTCTCGTTGAAGTCTTTGCGGCTCCAACCGTGCACTGGCTGCATCTTGAGTTTCTTTAGCCCGGAAAGCGAAGAGTTCCGCGCATTGCGCGGAATCTCCAGATCCCCGTCTTCGTCGATCTTGTGGCGATTCCTGCGCATCGCAGCGACATCGGGGTTTCGCTGCCAACTACGGTATCTATAGGTATCAACCAGTTTCCTGGCACTAAGCATGATTATCCTCGCGCATTTGAAGCTGGGCCGGTAGGACTCGAACCTACAAAACCGGAGCCAAAATCCGGGGTGTTACCATTACACTACGGCCCAATAAGTTTATATTAAGAAAAGGATGGTCGGCGGGGTAAACCCCGCCGACCAAGTAGTTACTGCTCGACCTGCGGCCGCGGAGCACGCGCCTGGAGGCGCGTCATCTCCGCGGCCCGCCGGGCCGCCTTGCCGGTGTTCATGGGCGGGGTCTTGCCCGCCATCACCGCCTCGATGTGGGCGGTGAGCGCAGTCTTGCGCTCGGGGCTGAGGCTCTTGCGCGCCTCAGCCTTGCGAAGCGCGCGCGATGCGCGCTTCGCCTCCTGGTTGCGCCGCTGCTCGTTCGTGCCGCGATTCACGGATCGCATCGGACCTCCAATGTGGGCACTTGCCCGGTAAGAACGGAAGCGGTGGGATTCGAACCCACGGTCCCCGGAGGAACGGCGGTTTTCAAAACCGCTGCCTTCGACCACTCGGCCACGCTTCCAAGAGGATCTGCCTGTATCCCCGGCCTGGGGAGTGTGAGCGTGTGAGAACGGGAAGCTCAGGAATACAGACAGACCCTGAAGATCACAGGAGGAACGGAGCGTCGTCTTGACGGTCCAGGTACTTCTCGATCACCGTCTCCTCGATACCGAAGATCTCGAGGACGTGTTGCAAGCCCTCATCAACATGCATGCGCTGGCCGTTGGCCAGCAGCAGCCAGCTGCCGCCGTAGTTCTCCGTGCTCTCGCTAACGAGCGGGGCGAAGGGAGCGACGCCGAGAAGAGCGGCCCTTTCGAACACGACGCCGGGGTAGATGAAGTCTTCCCCCTCTTTGACTACCATATGAAACATGTACATATCGCACCTCCAATGCTCGGAGCGGGACTCGAACCCGCACTCTCAAACGAGAAGGGGATTTTAAGTCCCCCGTGTCTACCATTCCACCATCCGAGCGCACGATCCTGCCTGGATTCGAACCAGGGACCTGCAGTTTAGGAAACTGCTGCTCTATCCTGCTGAGCTACAGAATCATATTCTCACCATGGATTACCCGTGCGGGGTCCAATAAAGGTCGGGTGAGAGAGCGACCTGTCGATGATCTCGAATGAGTCTTTCAACGCATTTGGAGCACAGGCGTTGACCCGCTCGACAGCGGGACGTGCGGTATGTGGTGCCTGAAGCGGGATTCGAACCCACGACCAACGGTTTACAAAACCGTTGCTCTGCCAACTGAGCTATTCAGGCATATGGGACGCGTGGGACTCGAACCCACGACCCTCGGCTTAAAAGGCCGGTGCTCTACCGACTGAGCTAGCGTCCCTCGGTAAAACTGTTATACCGTAATTTATGTTGTTTTTTTAAATGGCGCCGACAACAGGATTTGAACCTGTGACAAGGCGGTTTACAAAACCGCTGCTCTACCGACTGGGCTACTGCTTTAGCAGTTCATCTCCAAAAAACCGCAGCATGTCGTGATCGATCCCAGACCCCACCTTTAGGATTTCTTTTAGCCGCGCAATCCGCGGTTGGTCCTTGGGGCGGTTCATGTCCTGGTAAAAGTCCAAAAGACCTTCGAGGGTTTGGACTCGGACACCTCGAATTTTGGTACTTTCACCCGCCCTTCCGGGCAAGTGAGAACCGGGCCCTGCATCAAGCTCAAATCCACGATGGACTGTTTTTTCAAAATCAGTCAAATCTGAGTTATGGAAGTCGATGTCATTGAGGTCGTCTCGCAAACCATGCATGTACATAGCTGCGCCGCCAATGAGGACGGACTTTTTTGGATCTGCATTACGAGCTTTTGAAAAGTCTCGAACTGCTGCACGAACCCGCGCTTCGGTCTTTTTACGGTTTAAATCTGTCATAGGCCCTCCGCAAGTGATTATACATAATGGCGCCGACAACAGGATTTGAACCTGTGACAAGGCGGTTAACAGCCGCCTGCTCTACCACTGAGCTATGTCGGCAAGGAAGTGGAGACGACGGGACTCGAACCCGTGACCCCCTGCGTGCAAAGCAGGTGCTCTCCCAACTGAGCTACGTCCCCAAAGAAATCGCAGGAGGAGGATTTGAACCTCCGACCGCCCGGGTATGAACCAGGTGCTCTACCAGCTGAGCTATCCTGCGAAAGATGGCGCCGCAGGGAGTGCTTTACAAACTTGTCTTCGGGCAGCTACCTCCGAAGACAAGTCTACACTCCCCACGACGCCGATGGACGAAATGGTGCCCTGGCTGAAATTCTCAGGGCGCGGGCCACGCCTATCTTTACGATGGGTTTCAGCCTTACCCAAGGGCGAAGTCGGTTTCCCTCCTCCGCCTCCACCACCCCATGTGCTTTTACAAGCTTAACGCGCCATGGGGAGCGCGGGATGAAGACCCTCACAGGGCTCACAGTCAGACAGGAAGTGCTTCGAAGGGGCTTCTGACCAACCACGGAGATGACGATGGCGATGGTCAAGCCTTTCATGAGCTACGCTGCACTACCCTCACTGTGAAGGTCAAATGGTGGACCCGGCGGGAGTCGAACCCGCGTCCGCGGCAGATTTCCGTTCCTCAGTTACGTCGCCTTCCCGATTTCGCCTCGGGCGGAGTGTCCTGTGTCTTCCCACAGTGCCCGAAACTGTTTGCCCGCGAGCGGCTCTGCTTATCTCGCGTCAGGGCGGTAGCCGAAACTACCTGGATTGGAGGCCCGTCTCGCTCCCCCGATCCCTCTGAGTCCGGTAAACACGCCCACCTGAAGATCAGACCAACCTCTTCAGGCGAACGCCGGGGCTCTTAGATGGCCCCGGACCTCAATCACGCGGCGGCAGCCACGCGATCGAAGTGGACAGTGTTGTTGGCACTTGTCAGTTTTGTCACCGTGTAAGGCCGGTGACCACGCCTGCGACGCCGATTCCTGTTCCTTTACCCCGTCGAAACCAATTCAGGCCCTTAGAGTCCTGCGGCTACGTCGGCCTTTGCGGCCTTCATAAGCCTGTCGACCATTCTGGTCGTTTCCGTATTCGACACGACCAGATTACACCGGATGCCGTCCCACAGGAACGACGCTGTGTATTCTGGATTTCGCTGGGGATAGCCCCAGAACCACTTGTCGAGTGTCTTGGTCAGCAGGGGATTGGCTGGTACTCCAGCTCCCCAAGCGATGAGTGAGAGCTCTTTCAGCTCCTCACATGACCTTTTATCTTCAGCAATGATCAGCGCGCCGTACAGCGCGTTGTCAAAGTACATGAAGTTCGAGACGAAGACCGCATCTCCCAGGGTCCCAGGGCAGGCCGTGACTGAGAGCTGCTTGACCTTGACATCCGACAGAGGATTGCAGTCTCGCACGTCCTCTGGTCTCATCTGCGATCCCCAAGGACGTCCCAGAATACCCTCTCCGAGAGATCCTGCCGAGGCCATGGAAGCCAGTAGTAGAACCATCATCATGCGCGCTCCAGCTTAGCCTGCCATTTTTCCATCTTACGCTCAAGTAGAGCTTGGATCAGATCAGTGCCCACTGTGACATCCTTCCTCCAGATGGTCGGGGAGACAGGATTCGAACCTGCGACCCGCTGCTCCCAAAGCAGCTGCGCTACCAGACTGCGCTACTCCCCGTTTAGTACGGAGCCACTGGAAGCGGGGCTCCAGGCTCAACACACAGGTGGGTGTATCTCCCAGCTTGATAGCCCGAGATGGCCTTCTGCCCTTTCGGGCAGCCATTTGGACCGTTATCCTCGGTCAGATGAGTAGCCGCAGAGGGATTCGAACCCCCGACCCTCGCCGTGTAAAGGCGGTGCTCTCCCACTGAGCTATGCGGCTAAGTGGACCCCCGATACTGCCTCATACGGGGGCCCAATCTTTCTTCACCGAGGCAGTTAGGCTACGGTCCGGTTACCTGCTAACCGGCAACTCCACGGGGCCTGTCCCCTTCCGCCAAGAGGCGCTGCAGGCTATGATCCTGCTGGAGCAGGACCCGTTCAAATGCTTTACCAGACATTCAAGGTGGGTCAGACCTTCCTCAGAAGACCGGGTGATCAGTCCGAATCTTCCCCGAGAGGGGCGGGCCCACAAGATTACACCCCTGTGAGACGGTTCCGGAGGTAACCCATCCGGTTGGACCCCATTATCCCTGGAATGGGGGCACAGCTTGGGATTTCCAGCCCTCGCTCTGGGGGACGACTAACCGGCGTCCTCTTCGGGGTTGCGATGTCAAAGAGTGCGAGAAGGGGGAATTGAACCCCCACAGGATTTCTCCCACCAGATCCTAAGTCTGGCGCGTCTACCAATTCCGCCATTCTCGCGGTAGTAGGCCCAGCAGGGCTTGAACCTGCGACCCTCCGGGTATGAGCCGGGTGCTCTGACCGACTGAGCTATGGGCCCGTAAAACCATCCCTTCGCCTGGACTCGAACCAGGGGCCCACGGCTTAGAAGGCCGTTGCTCTATCCACCTGAGCTACGAAGGGATGGTGTTAGTCTGTTATGACGAGAAAATGAAGAATTTTAATCTTCTTCGTCGGTATTGCGATCCCGAGGCTTGAAGTCCTTCGCCCGGATCTTCAGCGTGCCCCGACTCTCACCCTCGGCAGGTAAGAAGAACACAAAGGTGACCTGCTCCAAGTTCACCTTGATATTTGTGCCCGGAGGGGCATCAAACGAGCCAATGAAGTACTCATCGCCGTTCTTGTCGTTCTTCGAATGGAGGCGGATCTCCAGCTGACCCTGACTCATGTGGCCTCCGAGGTGTCGCCGCCAGACGCGGCAACGCTGGCCTTGCGTAGCTCGACAAGCATCTTGCCGACCTCGAGAGACTTCTTTCGCATCCTCTTGTGGGCGGCTTTGTAGCCATGCCCACCAGCGACGGCAGCGTCGCCCTCTGCGATCAGGGCATTGACCGCTTCACGGAACTGGGTCCAGGCTTCTACGAATGACATGGGTTCTCCTGCGACATGTACTAATTCTGTCGCTTTTTGTTATGTCACATTTTTAAGAGGTTTTAGCCGGGGGCCTTTCGGCCCCCAAGCTTTAGTTACTCACGAACCTGACGCCAAGTCCCGGTGGACTCGTTCCACCCGTAAGACCGGAAAGTCGGCTCGTCACCCGAGATCGCGCGCCTGATCATCGTGATACCGCCGAGGAACTTCTTGTCATCGGAGCTAATCGGGAGCCAGAGATCGGAATCACTCTCCGAGCTCTTGCCGCGAAGTAGGCCGTACTGGACGGTAACCTCGCCCTCCGTGAACTTGTTTGAGCGCACGCACTCCCAGACAACGGAATCCGACGGATCCTCGAGCTGATCGCCAGTGCCAGGGAAGTAGGTGTTACGGGAAAGAGAGCCGGTGCGACCGCGAGCCATGATGTTCTCCAGTTTGGGTACGCCTTGCTTTTCAGCCGGGCATTCGTAATATAAGAAGCGTTTCAGAGGTAAGCAAGTGGACGCGAAGAAAAAAATTGAGATCCCTGGAGAAACGGTAGCCTCTTACGCTAAGAGAACCGGCCAGATATCGCTGTTCTCAACAAGGGGAGCAGAGTTAAAAAATTCAGAAGGGTGGAAGAAGGTCGATCTTTCGTACCGACTAAGAGCCGGAGATTCCGTTCGTCCGTGTGCCCCAAAAGACAGCATTGATGGGGTAGTATCCATGCTGAAGATGCTTCGGAGAAAGAAATGAGCAGCCACATCACTGATCCGGGTCAGTTGATCGATGTGAACTTCGCAAATGCCTTTGCTGATGTTCCTGAAGTACCTGCGATTAAGAATCAACTAAATCGCTTGGCGCGCATGGGTTTCCCATCGCGCTCAGCAGGAGGCGAAGCACTGGAAATCGTACAGCTTCTAGACGCCACTAAGAGAGTGAACTCGTGGTGGAAAACCAATCATCCGAACTCACTAGCGCACGCTCTACAGCTTTCACGAGGAAGGCGAAGGCTCATCACTCGCCCTCGAGTTGATGGCAGCCCACTGCTATTCGGACAGCGCGGGTATTCTTCTTCGCAGGAAGTAGATTTTTATACTATTACTGGAAGTTATAATCCGTATACAGTAACGTTAGAGCTCTGTTATGCAGACTTAAAAGCACCGTCGGACTCCACTTACAGTCTGACCTTCACTCCAGTATCTTATGGGTCGCTTGGAACCGTTACCATTTCTGGTAACTCAGTTTCGTTCCCGTTTACATTTACTGGAGGTGTCACCTCAGTTTTGGTCAATATTACTGGTTCTGAAGCAAGAAGTTATGCTTCAGACTTATCTGGAGCTCCTGCAAAAATAAATCAGAGCATCGTGATTCGGAGACCTTGACTGTACACACAAATGTCAGTACAGTTTGAGGTATGGACTACGACGATCCGATCGATGAGTTTCTTAAGCCTGAAAAGCTTGAGGACTTTCATCAGGCAGAGCAGAAGGCTGTTCCCGGACAGAGCAAGATGCGCTCTGCCGCGGATGATGTCATTGACGCTTTAGGTGGTGTTAAGCACAGAGCAAAGGCGAAGAAGGCTTGTCCATCCTGTAAAGGAACTGACTTTAATGTTACTAGACCTTTATCGGGACCAGCAGTAAGTCGCTGTACTCAGTGCGGACATAAGCTGTTCGGTGCTTCCAGATCTCCCGCATGGATGGCAGAGCCTGTTCATGGTCAGGGAGCTGGAGGAGCTTTTTACCGTAGTTATGAGTCTGCCCCATCCCCGACTGAAACCCACGCACCTAAATCACGCATGAAGGGCCGCAACTACGCGGACCTCAAAGACAAGGAATGAGTATGAGCAAGGGTCCTGTGTCCTTCCATGATGCCCCAGCTGAGAAGTCTAATAAGTATCAGGACGTAATTCAGAGAGCTCGAGCAAGTCGGGTTCCTGATCGTCCGGGCGATATGACTGGAACTCCACATTTCGAGGATACTGCGAAATCCTGGGAAAGTCGTAAGCCAGAGAGGACTCAGATCTCTCCGTCTACGGCCGCCGGGCTCTCCGCGCTGGCTCAGTCTAATGCGCGTCCCCCAGCTCCACCTGTAGAGGAAGCTGAGGAGGAGCCGCGTCAGGAAGTAGCCGCTGAGGCTGTGGAAGAGGATGAGGCGGATAAGCTGCGAAAGGCAGTTGAGGCGCGAATTCGCGGATCAATTGATATTGGCGAGTACCTGGTAAACGGCGAAGCCACTCAAGTCGTACCGATCATTCCAGGTAAGCTCGAGATCACCTTCCGGTCTGTCACAGACCAGGAGGAGGCCTATGTCGATGCCCAGCTTTCCAAGAATCGAGAGACGACTGCAAGAGTATTCCTCCGTGGTCAGAATGAGTGGGCGCTGACCTTTCACATCGTCGCTGTCAACGGCAACAAGTGGCCAAATACTATTGTAAATGGCGAGATTAATGAAAACGCAGTCGAGAAGCGACTCGGACATGTGCGGAAGCTCTCTTCCCCGATTTTTCAGTTAATTACCCAGAATCTCGTGTGGTTCCTTGAGCGGGTGAACAAGGCAATCACAATGGAGGTGCTGGGAAATGGCTGAACACCCCGCTCGGGTGGGCGCGGGCCAATGTTCTGTATGACAAAGGCCCACCACCAAAGTTCGGCTCAGTTCAAGAAGCACTTCATCTTTTAGTCTGGAAATCTAGAACCACCCAGAGAGTCGCAGAGACTCGAGCAGTTGCACAAGCTGCCCTGGGCGGGGAATCCGCTGCGGAAGCCTTCAAAGATTACCAAAATCTTGTAAATAAGGCGACCGTAGAAAAGGAGACGAAATCCATGCACGAAAGACTGGAGAGCCTGAAGAAGATGCAGCACGTGAAGTTCCGTCCCGCCGAGGCCGGGGTCGGAGCAGGACTCAAAAAGACTTCCGGTCTTCGAACATTGAGGAGAAAACAGTGATCCAGCTTCTAGGACTTATGGATGTTCATTCTTTCGATGGCTCTGGCCGCGGACTGTTTGTTCTCGCTGCTGGCCCTGCGGGGGAGTTTCGTTTTCCTGTGGATGAGAACCAAGCAGCTATTCTCCTCTCTCAGTTCGAGGGGAGCTCTCCTGCTGAGGAAGAAGAGGAGCATGAGGAGGTTCAGCAGACCGTAGCAATGAGGCGACCGACTCAAGTTGCGGCAGCTGATGAGGACCGACTGGACCTTCCTGGTTTCCGTATGGGGATGATGTCTGACCGCGACCAGGACGACGACCTGTGAGCCGCGACTCCCTGGTACGGATCGAGTTCAAGCTCGACTGCATCATTCGCGCCCTGCAGGACAAGGGGCTGATGCTACGAGATCTACCCTCTATTGAGGGCATTAACTCGGATTTTTGTCCAGTCTGTGAAAGCCCGATTAAAGTCGTCGCAGATTTTGAGTCTGAAACTCCTGTTTACAAATGTGGCTGCAGACTTCCAATCACCATCGTTCCGGGCATTCGCGCCCTGATTCCTGCGAGAGACACAAATGGCATCGAACGACCCAAAGAAGAAGTTTCATCCGACCCTCCGCCGGCAGGTGATCGCGATCGCTGACGCCGACATTAAGCAGGTACAGGTTGTTGATAAGGATGGGGAGATCCGTCCTATCATCGTCTGGATCTGCGGTCCCGACATGTACTGGGCAGACAACATGGACGGACTCTTTGATAACGCGCGTCGTAAGAAGGCTCCTGATTGGCTTAAGGAGCAGATTGCTGCTCTTCCGGCAGATCGTAGGTTCCGCAGCGATGGGTCACTTGCTACTGAATCCTCTGGTGTGACGGTAGTTGCTCAGAAGGCCGATACCGATCTTCCAGACTTTAGGCAGGCGTGATGACTCTCACTCCGCTTCCTGGATGGGCCCTGTGTAGAACTCTCGAGCACTCGATGGAGACAACTTCGGGATTAGTGCTCCCGAAAGACATCGATAAGGATGTAAAGAGCGAGGGGGCTGCGATCGTTGTCGCCGTCACTCCTCCACATAAAGGTCTTGCTGGGATCGAGGTGGGAGACAAGATTCTGTACCGGGGCTTTCTGAGATTTGCGAATCAGGTCGGGCATTTCCTCGGAAGTCAGCGTGACTGTGAGTACTTCTTTTTAAACGTAAAAGATGTACTAGCGGTTATCGAAGGGACTGGATCTATCGGTCTTCATGGCGAATATCGGGTGTAGGCATGGCGAAGGACAAACGCCTTCAGGTACGCCTTTCCCAAGAAGAGTTTGCTCGCCTTCGAGACTATGCGCTGCAGGTGGGATCCTCTGTCAGTGACGTACTTCGAGAGATGATTCGAAAGCTGCAGACGCCCACCAAGGATCTGTGATGGAACTGAAAGCGCGCCGTAGAGTGGTTGTCAGTGAGTCTGTCCCTTTGCCACGGCAGACAGTCCAGAGCCTCTTAGCAACCATTACTGGGTTGTTTGAGGCCAAGGATAAACCCATTAAGCTTCTTTATCAGAAGGGCAAAGATCTAGAGATCGAAGTTGCCCGTTTGATTGATGAGTCTGATGAGGTTCAACTCGACAGCGGGCTCCTCACTCCATTTCAAGTAATTCGGCAGCACTGTGAGCTGGATTTTGTCGAGCGCGATGTAGAAGGATCCTTAGTCACGCTCTGCAACATGCTGGCTCAAGTGAGAAAGAGAGCACCGATCCTTTCGGGCATCGTTGTTCAGACCGAAACCTTACTGAGCGATTGGCTGGGTAACTTCTCTATTCCAGAAGTATTTGGCATTCCGGTATATGTAGATCCAGACGCACCAAAGGGTGTCGTCTTTGTCTGCAGTAGCTCCTCGGGGTCTATGATCAGGGACTTCGAACAGGCGGTAGCCTGCGCAGTTCAAGAGGTGTGAAATGGCGTGCATCGGCCGGTGTGGCATCTATTCATCAAGGCCACAGTTCTGTCAGGACTACCCTCGAGTCCAGGATTTCGTCCCACCGGGCTGCACCTACCATTTCATCGGCGAAACTCGGCACGGCAGTTGCCAACCAAATGTGTGCCAAGAGAACATCTGCTGCGCCTATCCTCGAGAAGGAGGTGAGCCAGAAGGGGTATCTCTTGATGAGCTGGCAGGGGGCGAACCCTGCAAACACCTCGTTTGGGAAGAAGTCCAACCGACTAAGACTGCCTCAGATGACGAGGGACCTTCTGCTCTCCCACAACTACTTGCCCTCATAGACGAGGCGCTTACTGGGTGGTGAATGTTTAAGACGTACATCAAACGCTCGAAATATATCGAGCTGATCAGCGAAGAAACTGATGAATCCGCTACCCAGCACAAGATCTTATTTAGAGTCACAGATCTCCCAGCCTGGAGTTCTGCGCTGGTTGAACTTCTTCGGTTTGCCGAGGACGAGGAGGATTATCTAGTCAGTATTCGAAAGGAATACTTATTAAAAGATGGGTCTCCTTCTTTTATGTGGGTAATGATGGTGTATGGAAATATTGAGTCTGCAGCTACAGACTTAGGACCACTACTGTGTGATCCAAACAGGAAGACCCGTGTATCCACTCCGGCGCCAGAAGTTCCTGTAGCCGCGGTGACCACTACTTCAACTCAGACTGCAATCAAGACGCGGACAATCATGGCGGACGATGGGGTTCGCGTCATTAAAGAAATAGCGCTACCGTTTAGGCGGGGAGTGCGAGATAAGCCTGCACAGGAAATTACCAAGAAGTTTGGGGACCAGAGAAAGGGTGCTTATGTGACTACTGCCGTTGGAGCTGAGCTATGATTCCGAATTCCGCGCTTAATAACCTCGCTCTAAAGATCGAAGAAGAGAACCTTAAAGCAGCAGAGGCATCTGCAAAAAAGGCGAAGTACAAGATTCAGATCTGGTTTAGATCTGCCCGCTCGATGCACACGCCAGTCGCGTACTCTCTGTCATTCTGGGAAAGCGGGAAGCGCCTACATGGCGGCGGCGATGAGATGATGTTCATCTGCCGCAGACATCAGGATGCTCCCAGACTTTCGAACTTCGATCTGGCAGCTTCAACCGCAAAAAGTGATCGCGGCTGTAATGGATTGATTTCAGGAGATATCGCGCAGAATACAGGTATTGTTCTCTGCCCGCACTGCCACGCTTCTCACCGCCTGGATCAGATCGGTGACTCTATCTTCTACCGAACTACCATTTCGCAGGCGGCAGATCGTTTAGCCTGGTGGTGGAGGAAGCTCGACGGAGCCGACATCTATGCGAAGTATAGCCCAACTGATCCGCGTACAGTTATGATGCAGCGTGCCTACGACGCTAGAACCGCGCGGGAAAAGAAGGGTCTCACCATCTACCCGCTTGAGAACATCCTCAAGGATACTCTCGCAGGCTCCACACTGGAGGCGCGGTTTAAGGCGTTCCTAACTGCTTAGGAAACCTCGTGTTTAAACTTACTCCCGCTCAGTTCGGTCTCGGAGGGCTTGCCACCCTCGGTGCTACTGGAGCGGGATTTCTTCTAAGTAAAGAAAAGAAAAAAGCTCAAAACAAAGTAGAAACATTTAAGTCTCAGGATATCAAAGACTGGGATAAGTTTACAGAAAATACCGCGAGGAAGTCATTTATTCAAGAGCTTGGCAAGGATCCGATGACGGATCCCAAGCTCCTTATGTACGCAGATAATATGAATAGACTAAAAACAGGATCTAAGGTACAGGACATTTCCGGAGATGGCGGGAAGTCCTACCAGATCACAAAGCTACGAGGTTCAAACAGGCTGGGCTGTACCTGCAATGACTGGCGGTACAAGAGGTCAGTAGCGCAGCCAGGCGAAGAGCAAGACTGTAAGCACATTAAGCAGTATCGGCAGATGAGCAAGACGGCAGGCGCTCCCTACGAGGAGGAAGGCTCCTTCACGCATGATGGAAAACGGTATTCTCTTCAGGAGGCATTTCAATCCGCTCGTGTGAAGCCTACCAAGCAAGTTCCAGTTGACGACCTAAAGTGGGTTTTAGCGTATGATCGACCAGATCCTGCGCGACTTGCTGCCGCAGACCTAACCACCCCCGTACTTGTAGCTCCCGATCGACAAGGGCGCCCTACAGTCATAGATGGACTACATAGGCTGACCAAGGCGGTGCAAGAAGGTCAGAAAACCATACCTGCTAAGATCTTGCCACTAGAGGCACTAAAGACAGCGGCATCAGACAAAGCTCCACGACTGACCTTCATCACTGGCGGAGCTGGTGCCGGCAAAAGCACCATGGCCCAGAAGCTGATCGACAGCGGAGAGTTTGATGTCCTGATCGGGACCGACACTGGAAGGGTCGTCAACGGACAGTATGTCAAGCCGCCCAAAGCCGAGCGCGAGAAGATTCGCAAGGACAGAGAAGCGCTCGCACTGAAGATGCGCGCAAAGGGTAAGCGAGTCCTTGTAGAGGGATTCCCAAGAGGGGTTTTGAGCTATCCCAAGTTGTTGGAACAGGCGGATGATGTCCTGTACTTGGACACCCCAATGCTGACCCGCCTGTTTCGGGTAGGCAAGAGATCTCGAGAGCGCGGCACGCCTATGCTTCCAGATCTCAAGATGGGGCTGACTACTCATTTTGACGATCTGAAGTACCGAAAAGAAATCGAGGAGAAGTCTCCCAACTTCCGCTCAATCCGCACTTACGAAGACGCCAAAAAAGAGGCGATGGTTTTGTGGGGCATAGACCCACAGATGAGCAAGACGGCAGCGTCGTCCTTCAAGGACACGCTTCCCAATCCAGTCATCGACGGCAAGCCGCATAGCGGAACGTGGACCATCGTTGGAAGTGGGCGCCTGTCGATCCCCAAGAAGACGAGCGACATCGACTACATGGTTCCGCTCGAGGAGGTCAAAGATCTCTCGGGCTTCCAGGAGTACGCCGATGTCCCTGGCGTCTACTGGCGTGATTCGGAGACCATTGATGGCCGTCCTTCGACAATTGTGGCGCTCCCGAGGTACGCGTACGATAAGATCGACGATAGTTACCAGCAGGCCACAGATCGCTTTGGAAAGCGCAAACTTCGGCAGTTGAAGAAGACGCTCCCGAAAGACTCCTTCTACAAAGACATCGGCGTCGTCTACACGAGTGACGCGATGAAGAAGGAGGGCGGGCACGTCGAAGACCGCATCGCAGAACGTGCGCCTGGAGCCGAAGCAGAGGTAAACACTCTGCGTGCCAAGTTGGATCAGATAAAACTGCGCAAGGGGCAGACCTATCATGTCCCTCTCTCGCGCGGAAAAGGCTACGCCGTAATCGGAGACGTAGGAAACCGACATGTGGTTAAGACCGTGCTTGGTCCAAGTATGCGACCCCCTGGAGAGCGCTTAACTAATTTAAGTAACTATAGAAAAATCGAAGTCTCTGGTAAGGAAGTGCTTTTAGATAAAGAAATACCTTTAATAATTAAACTGCCTAAAGATACGACTAAGCTAGTAAAATTTCTGACTGATAGGGCTGAAAAGGCTAAGTCTTCTAGATGGAGTCACGGCCAGATTGCTATTCCGTCCTCCGTAAATCTTGAGAACTTACCTCAAGCTGTAAAAACTCGATGGGCAATACCGCTACCGGGGGAAAGAGTCGGGACTCCAACTATTAGAATTGGAAGATTACATGCCCACACTTCAGATCCAGTTCACGTCATTCACTTAGATTCTCATGCTCCAGAAGGGATTAAATCGGTCTTAAAACATGTTCCAGAGGCAGTTAGAGCTGCAAAAACTCTTATTCTTGATAAGCCAGATCCATTTCTAAAAGATGCCCGAGCTCCCCGTGACTACAAGCGCGAGTACGCTCAGTATCATGCGAAGCCTGATCAGGTTGAGAACCGTAGCCTTCGAAACCAAGCACGGCGAAAACTTGGGCTAAAGAAGGGTGATCCTCGTGAAGCCGATCATAAGACGCCTCTTTCCAAGGGAGGCGGAAACGGACATGCCAACCTGCGGGCGGTAAGCAGAACAACAAATCGTACCAAGTTTACAGGTGATACATGAGCGAATACGAGGACGAAGAAAAGATGGCTGCTGCGTTTACGCCAGCACTCAATCGTCATCCCGCTCTCAAAGGAGGGCAGTCTCGTCTCCCGGACAAGATCCAGGCTGGAATCATCAAAAAGAAACTTCAGCTACGAAAGGAAGCGTCAGACACAGACAGCCGCGTACTTGCAGCCTTGAGCGCAGAGGGAGGTGCCGCAGGAATGTCGGCGCTAAAAAAGCGTGTAAGGGGAGAAGACCTGCAAAGTTCGATTAGGCGTCTCATCGCAGAAGGTAGAGTTCGTCAGCATAAAGATGGCGATCTCATTAAGGAATCGGCATCCCAAACCCTCGGGGAAGGTCTTTTTTTGCTGCTAAGAAAGCCTAACTTAGCAAATTTATACAATAATCTAAGATCTACAAAACTTCAAAGAGTTCTACAGACGGAAATCCCTGGAACCGCAGGGGTGCATCTTCCCGGGATGAATAAGAAGCGAATTGAAGTGCTTTCAGAAAGGCTTTCTCATCCGGAAACAGCGTTGCAAGTAGTATTACCAGGGGCTTCAATTCATATACCCTTATCGGAACTTGCTAAGAAATCTATGCCTGGTATAAAAAAATCAGCGGCAGCAACGGCAACCAAGACTGATCCTCAGAAGTGGGAAGCAGCCAAGGCAGAGGCCAAGGCCAAGATGGGAGGCAAGCATTCCGCCCGTGCGATGCAGCTTGCGACTCAGATCTACAAGAAGAAGGGCGGCGGCTACTCAGGACCAAAACCCACGTCTTCGACTAACTCATTGAAGAAGTGGACGAAGCAGGACTGGAACTGGACTGGCGGTGATAAGCCGGGGCAGGGCGGACGCGGAGTATATCTGCCGAAGCAAAAAGCTGATAGACTGCGCGAGTCTAAGGAAGGAAAGGATCAACTCGCCGCTGCCGCCCGAAAGAAGAGCGAAGCTACTCGTAAAGGGGAGCAGTACAGCTCTCACGGATTAGCTAAAAACACAAGCCTAAAGAGGTGATGTATGACATCCTTTCGAACCGCAAAGGCCCTATATGCCGCGGAATACGCAGTAAAGCTTGCATCAAAAGATGTGAGAACCGAAAATGATAAATCTAATGATGTAGCTAGAGGAGCCCTCATTGGGACAGGTTTAGGAACATTAGGAGGATATGCTCTTACTACGTCAGGTGGTAAACTATTGGTGCGTACTGCCAAAGAGCAGATGAAGCATCCTAAACATGAGGCAGAATATAAAAAGACTTTAAAGAACGCAAAAAAACTTGGCATTGAAGTAGTAGAAGGTGGAGATCCTAGCTCTCCCGCTCACGGTCTTGGGCCGCGAATGGAATTAAGAAAAAACAAATATAGACGTATCGTACTTGAGAATGCAAAGAATGACGCAATTCTATCTCATGAATTGGGACACGCTACTGGAACAGATAAGATAATAAAATCATTGGGGCCCCTTCGAACATTAGGTATCATTCCGGGAGTGGCTGCCGGCTTTTCGGGAATATCTGCTCTGAGAAGTCAATCAGGTGAAGAACGAGAAAAGAGTCTTGAAAGAACTAGAAATTTTGGTTTAGGGTATGTAGGCCTTGCCCACGCTCCGACACTCTTAGAGGAAGCCCGAGCTACTGGAAAATCACTGCTATCGTCTAAGAACTCAAAGCAGGCATTGCGCAGACTTAAAGTCTTAGCTCCCGCATATGGAACATATGTGGGTGCTGCGTTGCCGGCCCTTAGTGTGCCAATTACTGCTGAAATATTGAGAAGAAGAGAAAAAGCACGGAGGGGTGAGTAAGATGCAGTACGAGCAACTGCGCAAGTTCATAAAACTAGCAGAAGGTAAGACGGAAGATTGGACCAAGGGAGTAGCCACAATTGGTGGAGCTGCAGGCTCAGGCGCGTTGCTAACCAAGTATTTACCTGCGACTAGTCAGTTTGCAGTTAAAAATCCTGTATTGCGCGGAGCTGTCTACGCGGGAGGACTTTCTGCTGGAGGTCTTGGCACCCGAGCGGGTGTTGATGCTTTTCGAAATATAACATCTCCCCGTAGATCAACCTATGATACTGATACAAAAACTGCGTCAGATATGCCTCCATTTTTATCCCAAAATCGCTCTAAAAAAGTCAAAGAGATTTACCGAGCACTACGACGTGACCACCCTGAGTACAGTGCGGGCAAGAAGGCGCGTATCGCTAACGCAATGGGAAAAGAAGCTGAGGTCGAGTACCGAGGCAAAAAGTTCCCCGGATACAACCAGCCTATCGACTCTGACCGTCCCGAAAAGAAAAAGATGGTCCTCGCCAAGAAGGGTGATCAGGTCAAGCTGATCCACTTTGGACAGAAGGGCTACAAGCACAACTACTCAGATGCAGCCAAGAAGAACTACTTGACCCGTTCTGCGGGTATTCGTGGAAAGGATGGGTCCCTCACCGCGAATGACAAGTTCAGTGCAAACTACTGGGCTCGGCGCGAGCTTTGGCCGAAGAACGAGCCCGCTGACGGCTCGGCAAGAAGTCGAGAAAAGCGCGCAAGCGTACTCACGGCGGCAATGATTGCTGGGATGCCTATTGCGGGCTTTGCAGCGTTCATGGCGTCATTACCCGAGAGTAGTCGTAAACGTCTTGCTGCTGAGATTAGAGACCCTAGACTCTATTCTAATCTGAGGGGAGGTGTTACCGGAGAAGATGCTAAGGAAAGAATTGCTGCGCATAAGCACCTACGAAAAGATACCACTGGTATTCTGTCGGCGATGCATGCAGGATTTACAAGAGAGAAGCGCGCGTCAGATGATGACTTCGGACACAAGGCTGAGCTTGGGGGCCTTGGCATTCTAGCAGCTCCCTATGCGGCTCATCTTGGAGCAAAGGTTCCAGGGTTAAGAAAGGCGGCTAAGCCCGTATCTGAGTTCCTGCATGATAGTCCTTCTGTAGAGCACGCAATGGAGCTTGGAGGTCTAGGAGTTCTTGCTACTCCCTCTTTAAAGCACTTTATGAATAAGAAGAAAGAAGCTAAAAATAACTGACGCACCCAGCTTTCCCGAACAACCCGGTACGCCCTGAGTGCGGCGATTACTTCCTTGACTTCTCCGGAGACTTCTCAGTTTCTTCGCAAACATGTTATGACGATTTTGGAGGGTTTTTTAATGCCAGCCGCAATCAGAACTGTCGCTGTGGTAATGAATCAAGTGAAGGAGCTACGAGAGCGCACTGCTGTGCAGTCAACTCTCGCGTCTATTCTTCGCACACGCTTTCTACCCAGAGATGGAGTAGACGCGCCCCTTGCTCAGATTTCCTGCGAGGGAGCTCCTGTTTCAACAGACCTTATTGAAGAGGTCGTTGAGGAGCTAGAAGAAGGAATCAAGGCTATGGAAAAGCAAATCAAGTCAATTCTCAGTGAAGAGGTCTAGATATGAGCCGTTCCGAAAGACTCGAAGCCAAACTTGAAGAGCTCGAGCAGGAAGTACTCAATCTCGCATCGCTGCTAAAACAAGCAATCGATGCCAACAGAGACTTAGCTACCTCGTTGGGAAGCGAGATCTCACGCCTGAGCCGGAATGAGCAGATCTTGGCTCAAGCTTTAGAAGAGCAGGACAACACGCTCGTTGCGATCCGAATCTCGCTTGAAAACGCGAAGGTCCTCAACTCACAGTCGTTCTTCGATAAGCTAAACGAAGTTCAACAGATGAGACAGCGAGCTGCTGAAAACCGGCAGCAACAAGCAGAGCTTGAGGCAGTTCAACGCAAGGCTGTCGAGGCTGCCAAAATTCAAGCGGGGCATCCTCCAGAAGCGTTTATTTTCGGGGGCTAAAAGTGGAGGAGGGCAGGGGAATCGAACCCCTGACCCTCCAGCATGAACTCCGTTGTACCTTGTCCATCGCGCACCTTATCTCCGTGGAGTCCTCTGATCCTGCGGGTAGGCACGCGAACAGATCTTGGACTCGCCATTGGCGGCGCGATGGGGTACGGGGGAAGAGGCCTCGCAAACTGACATTCCCCCCGGAGTGCACACTGGAGACTCACCCTACCGGCTCAAGGGTGCCCTCCATGTACAGGCACAGTGATTGCTCACTGTGCCTGTACTTTATTATGACTTGTTGAGGTCTATATTTTACAAAAGTGAGTTTACACACTCATGCAGATCTTTGTCGGTCCGCTCCTGCATGAATCGTGGGAACTGAAGAGCGTTCGTATCCTCTCCCTCGGAGATGTAAGTTCGGCTCTCGTACCGAACTTGAATCACCTTCGGCCAGGATTCCATAGTTGAGTTCTCTTCTATGAACTCGTCTGTCCAGCCGTTGCCGCAGTCGCAAATGTAGACTTCTTCCCCGTCGCTATTGATCTGGTACAGCTCTACCGCGCCCAGCTTCCCCGTGTTTCTGCCACGGCCGTACTTGCCAATCTTTCGCTCGGGATCCCACCGGGCGATGAAGTCGTCTTCGAAGAAGGGCTTCAGCTTGCAGCACGTCGCGGGCCGATTTGGCTTTCCGCGCAAGTTGAACCCATCGTCATCGTAAGTCGAATCTGGGTCTACGACGACGAAGCCTTCCCAGCTCTCTTCCTCCGCTATTTTGCGGAGATGTTCAACACTCTCATACTCATCCTCTTTTAGTACCTCGGCAGAACGGATAATCCAGGGATCAAAGATATTTCCGTACAGAGAGTATCTTTCCCGATACGAAAGCTCTCCAATAACCCGCTCTCCTTCGTACCAGGCCACGTCCCAGATTCGGTAGATGAGACTTCCATGCTCAGCCTGAAGGTCGAGAGCTCGAGCAGTTTTGGACTTCATTACCTGTGCGACGAGCCACCTGTTGTCCTTATCGGGGGATCCGGTCATCTCCCCCAGGTAGATCGTTCCAGGAGGAATCTGGTCCCGCACCAGTTGCAGCTGTGGAAAGCGCTCAAGCCACAGTACGCCCTCATGATGCGGGGTCTGCAGCATTCGCCGGGAATACAGCCGAAGCTCGCCATCGAGCGAACGTTCGAGGATCATCATCTCGCCATCGTACTTGCGTACAGCCCACGCCTTCTGCGCTTCGAGCATCTTCTGCATGCGCGCGTTGAGCGAGTTCTGTGGTTTGTAGAAGGCAAGTCGGTCCGGCAGCGGGGATGAGAACGGCTCAAACTCGGCATCTGCCAGCTCACGGCAGTAGCCCTCGCGCATCTTCTTGCGGATCATCCGCTCCGCGATGTTCTCGGCATCTTGCTCTGCGGTAAGCTGATTTGCCTTACCCGTGTTCTTTTCAGATCCGTAATCCACGACCTCTTGCATGAGGCCGTCTTTCTGTCCGAAGCGCGTTACGATGGCATTACCGATCACGTCGATCTGCCAAACTCGAATGGCTCCAGTTTTGGCACGGTTGTATAGTGTGACTAACATGGCACCTCCGGAGTTCTTATGACACCAAAAGAGCGCAAAGAAGTTCTAGACC
>Ga0315904_10002457_pt1 | contig 28690 bp, 17 predicted proteins | sample LakEriMetagenome_6_FD_203529 | JGI IMG/M metagenome (GOLD analysis project Ga0315904, IMG submission 203529) | Freshwater fungal communities from buoy surface, Lake Erie, Ohio, United States - Buoy 12 MA120 | ecosystem: Environmental > Aquatic > Freshwater > Lake | place: USA: Lake Erie, Ohio...
GTCCATAGACCGAAAGGGTTGACCGTTGCGTTCCTTTTCCAAATGATTTGTCCGTCTCTTTTCGCCAAAGGCGATATTCAACGTAGCCTGGGGCAACGCCCCAGGAATGGAGCGATGGTGATTATCGAGTACAATGTGAGACTGCCCTTGTGCCCCTCTCAAATCCCTCCGTGCTCTCAACCGTCGAATCTCCATCATGCGATCCCTATTGCTTTGCTTCTCCCTCGTCGCTCTGTTCGTCGCTCATAGCGACAAACTCCACGCGCAAGAAAACCCCGATCGAATCGTTCAGCCCAACGTTCCCACCGGAAAAATGACCAAAGGGGAATGGAACGATAGCCAAATCTTCCCCGGTACCAAACGGGCTTACAGCATCTATGTCCCAGCCCAGTACAACCCGCAGCAACCCGCAAGCCTCATGGTCTTCATGGACGGCTCAGGCTACTCTCAAACCGACGGAGCCTTTCGCGCTCCGATCGTCTTGGATAACTTGATCCACCAGAAACAAATGCCCGTGACCGTCGCTGTCTTTGTCAATCCAGGCAATATCCCAGCCAACAAACCAGGCAGCGCCGATCGCTCGAATCGATCCTTTGAATACGACTCCCTCGGCGACCGCTACCCGAAATTCCTCATCGATGAATTCCTGCCCGTGGTCCTTAAGGATCTGAACATCTCGAAAGACCCCGCCGATCGCGCCGTGTGCGGGATCTCATCGAGCGGCATCTGCGCATTTACCGTCGCTTGGGAACGCCCCGATCAGTTCGGTAAAGTCCTCAGCCACATCGGAAGTTTCACCAACATCCGAGGCGGTTGGGCTTATCCAGGCCTCATCCGAAAAACGAAACAATCGCCAAAAGCGATCAAGGTCTATCTGCAAGAAGGCAAAGAGGATCTCAACAACTTGCACGGCAATTGGCCGTTGGGCAACCAAGACATGGCCGCAGCTCTTCAGTTTGCCGGCTACAACTACAAATTGGTGATGACCGACGGTGGTCACAGCGGTAAATACGGTGGAGAAGATCTTCCCAATGCACTGCGATGGCTCTGGGCCAAGGAATCCGAATCGACCAACATCCCCATCGTCGAGACCAAGCCCAAGTGGGAACCTCATCCCGATGCGGTGGCCCGCGAGGATGTGCCTAAAGGTAAAGTCGAGAAGATGGACGCTTGGGAGTCGACGATATTCCCTAACACCACACGCGACTGGTGGATCTACGTCCCAGCCCAATACAAAGACTCTGAGCCTGCCGCACTGATGGTCTTCCAAGACGGCGAGCGGATGCAAAACGTCAATGGACGCTGGCGTGTCCCGACCGTCTTTGACAACCTGATTGCACGTGGAGAGATGCCACCGACGATCGCCGTTTTCTTAAATCCAGGCCACGATAAATCCCAGCCTCTGAACAACAATCGCTTCTCGAATCGTAGCTACGAATACGATAGCTTGGGTGATCGCTACGCTCGGTTCCTGCACGAGGAAATCATTCCCGAAGTCAAGAAGCGTTACCGTATCTCGGAGGATCCGAACTCGCGAGCCATCGCCGGTTCGAGCTCCGGTGCTATTTGCGCCTTTACGGTCGCTTGGGAACGACCCGACTCGTTTCGCAAAGTTTATTCGACGGTTGGGAGTTTTACCAACCTGCGAGGTGGTAACGTCTACCCGTCGTGGGTGCGTAAGACCGAGCCCAAGCCGATTCGAGTCTATATGTCCGATACCACTGGCGATATCGACAACCCTTTTGGGTCTTGGCCTTGGTCAAACCAACTCATGGCATCGGCCTTGAAGTACATGGGGTACGATCTTCGCCTTGATTGGACCGATGGGTATGCCCACAACGATGATTACGGAAGTTCGCTCTTTCCAGATGCGATGAAGTGGCTCTGGCGCAAAGAGGCTCACACCCCAGTGATCGATACACGAGGGGATCTCGGTGGAGATCTAACCTTGCTCAATCTGCTCATTCCTGGCGAGTCTTGGAAGGTGGTTGCCGACAACTTGGGCTTTGCCGACGCATTGTGTAGCGATGCTCAAGGGAACATCTACTTTTGCGACATGAAGGCTCCGGCGGTTTACAAAATCAGCGCCGCAGATGGGACCAAGACGGAGTTGTGCAAGGAATCCGTAAGCGGTTTGGAGTTCTCGCCCGATGGAAAGCGATTGATCGCTTGCCAAGGCGCCCAGAGTCGTATCCTCTCGATCGACATCGAAACCAAAGAGGTCAAAACGATTGCCCAAGGGGTTAAGCCCAACGATTTGGCAGTGACCAGCGAAGGTCATATTCTCTTTACCGATACCGGAGCCCAACAGGTCGTTCGGGTCGATCCGACAAGCGGCAAGACAACAGTGGTCGATACGGGGATTAGCAAACCCAACGGCATAGCGCTTTCCAATGACGGTGGAACGTTAGCTGTCTCCGATTACGGAGGAGATTCGACCTGGATGTTCCGGATCAATGCGATGGGAGATCTCGATGCGAAGATGCCGGTCATGCCGATGCTCTTGCCGATCGATCCCAAGGGAGATTTCCGATTCAACGAACCACCCCCTTACGTTTCGGCCTCCAAAGGGGACGGTATGGCGGTCGATAAGAAGGGGCGATATTACGTAACGAGCGAACTTGGGGTTCAGATCTTTGATCCCACCGGGCGACCTTGTGGCTTGTTGCCCAAGCCCAACAAAGACCAGCCGTTGACGACTTGTATTTTGGCCGGTGCCAAGCACAGCACGTTGATTATCGCCAATGGTACAACGGTTTATAGCCGGGAGCTCAAGGTGGAATAATGCATCATCTCAATCGCCGATGGACTTGCAATGCTGCCTTGTTTTGGCTGTTGGTATTGCCAGCGATGGTCTGCTTTGCCCAAGCGATTCAAGGTCAGGAGCCAGTTGGGAATAAGCAGCGACCCAACGTGCTGTTCATACTTACAGACGACCAGCGATTCGATGCATTGAGTCTTGCAGGTCATCCCTATCTAAAGACACCGAACATCGATCGGATTGGACGCGAAGGGGTTTACTTCCGAAATGCATTTTGCACCACATCGCTCTGTTCGCCCAGCCGGGCCAGCATCCTCAGTGGTTTGTATGCGCATAAGCATGGTGTGACAAACAACTTCACAGAGTATCCGACAAACCTCAAGAGTTTTCCGCTGATGCTCCAAGCAGCCGGTTACCACACCGCTTATTTTGGCAAGTGGCACATGGGAGAAGAGAACGATGGGCCAAGGCCGGGCTTTGATTGGTTTGTGACGCACAAAGGTCAAGGCAAGTATTTTGACACGGAATTTAATTTTCATGACCAAGAGCGCAAAGTCGTTCCTGGGTATTACACAAACGTTGTAACGCAAATGGCAAAAGACTGGCTTGAACGTCCCAAGGACAATCGGCCATGGTGTTTGATGATCGGGCATAAGGCACCTCATAGTTTCTATCATCCAGAGCCCAAGTATCAACGAGCGTTCGATCACGTCCAGGTGCCTTATCCGGCTAGTGCCTCAGACAAGGAGCTTGAGGACAAGCCGGAGTGGATTCGCAAGCGGCGTAACACTTGGCATGGAATCTATGGCCCCCTTTTTGATTGGCGCAAGAAATTTCCAGACGATTCTCCTGAGGCGGTGAAAGACTTTGAGGCGATGACCAGGGCTTATTGGGGGACCATTCTCTCGGTAGACGACAGCGTCGGAGAGTTGCTCAAGACACTCCAGGAGCGTGGCGAATTGGATCGCACGATCGTGGTGTACATGAGTGACAATGGAATATTAAACGGTGAGCATGGGATGGTCGACAAGCGAACGGCACACGAGCCAAGCATGAGGATTGTTCAGTTGGTGCGCTATCCAGGATTGGTCTCTATTGATCAAGCCCGCGTGGTCGAAGAGCCTGTGCTGACGGTCGATATAGCACCTTCGATCCTTGAGCTATGTGGTTGTGATCCGATCCAAAACATCGACGGCAAGTCTTGGAAGAAGCTGGTTCAGGGTACCGAGGACGATTGGAGAACGAGTTTCCTTTATCACTACAACTATGAGAAGCAGTTTCCGTATACTCCGAATGTACGATGCGTTAGGACATCGCAGTACAAATACAGCCGTTCGCCTCATGGAGATGGACTCCCAGATCGCCATCTCGGGGAACTCTATGACATCTCGAAGGATCCGCACGAAAGCCGAAATCTTATTGCCGATGAGGCCTACGCAGAGGTCTTGGTCAAGATGAAGCGGGAGCTTGCACAAGCCATGGCGAAAGTCGGACTCGATGAGAATACCGACAAAATGCCGATCGACGAAGGGATCAAAGAGTCGCTTCCAGATCAGAAAATACGTTAAGCTATGATAGCTTTGTGTTCTTAAGGTTTTTTAGTGGGTGAAAGCTAGGCTTTTTCGTACTCAGCTTCGCGGTCCTCGTACTCGTCCTCGTACTCGAAAACGCTTGAATCGATTCAGGGCGATCACCTTTTCAACGATATCCCAATACGTGCCTTCGAGTACGAGTAGCGAACCATGAAACACCTTCGTCTTACACTTTGCCTTCTCCTTTGTTTTTGGATAGGTGCTGTCGATCAAGAAACCCATGCGCAAGATGCATCCGAGTCGCGACCCAATGTGCTCATTATTGTCGGCGACGACATGGGGTATGCGGATGTTGGGTTCCATGGTTGTAAGGATATCCCGACTCCGAATCTAGATGCATTAGCCTCAAGAAGCATGAGGTTCACCAATGGGTATGTCACTGGCCCCTATTGCTCCCCGACACGAGCTGGACTGTTGACCGGTCGATACCAGCAGCGTTTTGGACACGAGTTCAATCCAGGAGGCAATGGTCAGGGCTTGCCGCTTGGGGAAACCACGTTGGCCGATCGATTGCAGAAGGCCGGTTACAAGACCGCGTTGGTCGGCAAATGGCACTTAGGAAACGCGCCCGAGCAACGACCATTGCGACGTGGGTTTCAAGAGTTCTTTGGCTTTCTAGGTGGTGCTCACAGTTACTTTGAGTCCGAAGGTATTCTTCGAGGCGATCAGCCCGCAGGTCCGATCGACTATACGACCGATGTCTTTGCGAAAGAGGCCGTTGCGTTTATCGATAAGAATCGCAAGGAGCCTTGGTTCTTGTACTTGGCCTTCAATGCCGTGCATACTCCGATGCACGCCACTGAGGAACGCTTGCGAAAATTCGCATCGATCCAAGATCCGCAGCGTCGCAAGTATGCCGCGATGATGTCGGCCATGGACGATGCAATCGGTAGGGTTCAAGAGGCCTTGAAAGCAACCGGGCAGGATACTCGAACTCTTGTCGGTTTTGTCAGCGACAACGGCGGTCCGACGATGGAAGGTGTTACCGTCAACGGCTCGAACAATGCACCCCTGCGCGGTAGCAAACGCACCACGCTCGAAGGAGGTGTCAGGGTTCCGTTTTTGCTGTCATGGCCAGGAGTGATCAAGCCTGGAGTTTATGATCGACCCGTGATCCAGCTCGATTTGAATGCAACGGCTCTGGCCGCTTGTCAGATTCCAGTCCAGCCGGAGTGGAAGCTTGATGGAGTCGACTTGATGCCTTATGTCAGCGGCAAGAATGCCTCGGCTCCGCATGAGGCACTCTATTGGCGATTCGGTCCGCAAATGGCGATTCGCAAGGGGGATTGGAAGCTTGTGCGGTACGACAAAACCGCCGATGGGCAGAGCACCGGTGGGGGACCAAGAGCCAGGGTGACACAAGCCAAGCTTTACGATCTGTCAAAAGACATCCACGAAGACAACGATTTGTCCGGACAGATGCCTGATAAAGTCAAGGAGTTGCAGTCCGACTGGGATCGATGGAATCAAAGCAACATTGCACCGCTATGGGGTGCGGGAAATCAAGGTGGTGGAAATGGCGGTGCCAAAAAGAATGCTAAGGCAAAGCCCAATATCGTCATCCTCTATGCCGATGACTTGGGATACGGCGATGTCCGATGCAATAATCCTCAGCGTTGCAAGATCGATACGCCCAATATGGATAGGTTGGCGCAGCAAGGGATGCGATTTACCGATGCTCATAGCTCCTCTGGGTGCTGCTCGCCTTCTCGGTATGCACTCATGACGGGACGATACCACTGGCGTACGACACTACAAAGTGGCATCGTCGGAGTGTGGGGCAAACCGTTGATTGCGGAAGATCGTTTGACGATCGGCAAGTTGGCACAAGGTGCTGGTTACAAGACGGCGTGTGTGGGCAAATGGCATCTGGGGCATGATTGGCCTATCAACCAAGAACAGAAAAAGTTTTTTCAAGGTTTTGGAGGCAAGGCTGGGGGAGGAGGCAATGTGCGTTCCGAGTTCTCCGATGAGCATGTCCAGACCTGGCAGAGCGTCTTCTCGCAAGAGATACCCGGCGGTCCGATCGACCGTGGCTTTGACGAATACTTTGGCACCGATGTACCGAACTGGCCCCCTTACTGTTTCATTGATGGGAACCGAACCGTTGGCATCCCCACTCAATTATTGCCACTCGATAAGTTGGTCAAAAACCAAGCGAGCTTGCAGGGACCGGCCCTTGCCGATTGGCAACTCGAACGAGTCTTGCCAGCGTTGCTCGAGCGATCGGTGTCCTTCATCGAGAGACAAGCGGCATCCGGAACACCTTTTTTACTTTATATGCCTTTGACATCGCCCCACACCCCGCTTGCGGTCAATCAAGCGTGGAAGGGCAAAAGCGGATTGCAAAGCGATTTTGCCGACTTGGTCGTCGAGACTGACGCGGTGGTAGGAGAGGTGCTCGCTGCATTGGATCGAAATGGTGTGGCTGATAATACTTTGGTTGTTTTTAGTTCCGACAATGGTTGCGCCTCATACATTGGGGTTAAACAACTCGAGAACCAAGGCCATTACCCGAGTGGCCCATTGAGGGGTTATAAGTCCGATGCGTGGGAGGGAGGACATCGAGTACCGATGATTGTCCGATGGCCAGGAGTGGTTCAAGCTGGAAGTGTTTGTTCCGAGCTCGTGCATCAGGCTGATTGGATGCGAACAATCGCGGAGATTTTGCAAGTGCCACTACCGGAGAATTCAGCCGAGGACAGTTTCAGTCTTATGCCTCTCTTGCAAGGAGGCAAGGAGCCGATCCGCGAGCATGCCATCAGCACATCGTGCTCTGGGACTCCTGCTTTAAGACATGGGGATTGGAAGTGGATTCCACCGGTGAAGCCCAACCAATCTGGCGAGTTGTATCATTTAGGGGAAGACTTGTCAGAGAGTCGGAATCTTGTGACCCAAGACCCGATGCGGGTCGAGCAGATGAAGCGATTGCTAGAAGAACTCATCGTAAGTGGTCGAAGTACACCTGGAACCAAGCAGAAGAACGACATGAAAGTGGTTCGATATCCAAAGCCTCTTTAATAGAGGATTGAACTCGTTAGATTTTCTCGCGTGGCACATTTCGATACGGAAAGCTAGAATGGGCTCTTTCCACTAAGTCCAATCGAACGCACCAGGAATCTACGCTCCTATGACCAGAAACACACTCGGGGAAGCCCGCACCAAGATCGTCGCCACGGTAGGGCCCGCATGCGAAGACGAAAAGATCCTTGCCGAGCTTGTCGAAAACGGGGTCGATGTCTTTCGCATCAATGCGGCTCACGGCAAGCAAGCCGATTTTCAGAGGATCCTCGATAAGATCAAGTCGGTTCGAGTCAAGACAGGTTTTCCGGTGGCTGTGTTGCTGGATCTTGCCGGCCCGAAAATTCGCTTAGGGCAACTTGTCCAAGACCCTTTGGAGGTCGAGATCGGACAGGAACTTACGTTCGTCCGAGGCGAAAAGGCGACGAAGGCTGATGAGCTTACGAGCAACTACACCAAGCTTATCGATGAAGTCAAGATTGGCGATCGGGTGATGCTCGCCGATGGAACGATCACGCTCGAAGTGATCGACAAGTCGAAAGACTCGCTGCGTTGTGTGGTGGTGGTTCGCGGTACGATTCGTTCGAGGCAAGGGATCAATTTACCAGGAGTCTCTTTGTCGGTCTCCTCGATGCGACCTGAGGATGTCGACAACGCGCTTTGGGCTGCCCGGAATGAAATCGATTTTATTAGTTTGTCGTTCGCACGGACGGCCCAAGACGTAGCGTCTCTGAAGAACCTCTTGGCATCGATGGATGCCCATGCGATGGTCATCGCCAAGATCGAGAAGCGCGAAGCACTTCAGTGCCTCGAAGAGATCGTCGAAGCTGCCGATGGGGTGATGGTCGCTCGCGGGGATCTTGGTGTCGAAATCGATGTGGCCGAAACACCCGTGGCACAAAAACGGATCATCCAAGTCTGCAAGGAGAAGATGAAGCCGGTCATTGTGGCCACACAGATGCTCGAAAGCATGCATCACAACCGACGTCCAACCCGAGCCGAAGCCAGCGACGTGGCCAACGCCATCCTCGATGGAGCCGATGCTTGTATGCTCAGCGGCGAGACGGCTATCGGCGAGTACCCTGTCGTGGCCGTCGAGACGATGAACCGTATCATGCTCTACACCGAAACGATGCTTAAGAACACCCCTCAGGAATCCAAACCGCGACTCTCTTCGCACGTCCATCCGATCACCTCTGCAGTCACCTATAATGCAGCCAATATCGCCGAAGCGATCCAGGCCAAGCTTGTGGTTGTCGCCACACGTACCGGTGGAACCGCTTGGGTCAAAGCCAAGCAGCGGAACTACATCCCTACCTTGGGCGTTAGCGACTCGGAAGCCACGTTAAGACGCATGTGCCTTTTTTGGGGGATCATGCCCCACCATGTCACCCAGCTCGATAGTCCTGAAACCCTCGTTGAGGACGTCACCAAATGGGGGAAATCGACCGGAGTACTCAGTGCTGGGGATCGCGTGGTTTTCGTCACCGGAACCGGATTGCTCAACCAAACCCATAATTTGGTTTTTGTTAACGAAGTCCCCAAATAGAAGTTCTGGCTGAATTCAGGCAAGCAATTTCGCAGGCTAGCGAATAGAATCAAGTCATGCAGGTTTTGTTGACACCTGCGTTTTTCGGTTCCTTATTCCAAGCCAAATGCATGTTTGCGCCAAATCGCCTGAAGCTTCGGTTCTGGTCTGTATGGATTGCTTTTTTGGGCCTGAGTGCAATTCAGATTGCCCAGGGACAGCAAGAGCAAACCGACGACCCAACCATCGCCAAATCGCCTGCGCTCAAAGGGGCCTGGCTTATCCGGGTTCCGTTACCTCTATCGGGTGATATCGACTCGAAAATCATCGCTTCGCTTGAATCGATCTCTCTGCGCAGCCAGGGCAACGATCGGCCTGTGGTCATCCTCGAGTTTGTCCAAGCGACGCCATCAAGTGAAGCGGCTGTGGTTGGCAGAGCTGGTGCTCTTGAGCAATCTGCAGAGTCCAAAAGCATGGGCCAAGGTAGCTCGTTTGGAAAGGCTCTGACACTATCGAGATGGCTAAGTGGTCCGAAAGGGAACCGTGTCAAGAGTGTCGGATACATTGCCTCGAATTTGCGAGGTCATGCGGTTTTAGTCGCACTGGCTTGCGAAGAGCTCGCCATGCTGCCGGATGCTGAGATAGGCAAAGCTGGCATCGATGAAGCCCAGATCGACCCGACGCTACAGCAAGCTTATTTGGATATTGCAGCTCGCAGAGGGATGTTTCCAGAAGCGGCTGTTCGCTCGATGTTGGATCCAAGCCAAAGGCTCGTTCAGTTGGATCTCGATGGGGGTGGAGTCGAGTACACGACAGTGCAGCAATTGGAAACCAAACCTCGACCCGATGGAACTTGGCGTGAACGTACGCTCGTACCCATCAACCAAATGGCAACGTTTAAGGGCCAAGAGCTTAGTCAACCCGACCGTCGTTGGATTTCCCAGACGGTCAATAATCGGGAGTTGCTAGGTGTGGCCCTGAAACTTACTGGTCCGATCACCGAGAAGCCGACGTTTGAGCTACCGCGCAAGGCCGTTCACTTGAAGCTACGAGGGGTGCTCTATCCGCGAATAGTCAACCGAAGCATTCGCGCGATCGATGATGCGATCAATAACCAGGGAGTCGACTTGATCCTCATTCAACTCGATAGCCCAGGGGGAAAACTCGATGACTCGATGCGATTGGCTTATAGGCTTGCCGAGATCCCTGCGGACAAAGCGGAGGTCGTGGTTTTTGTCAGCGAGCATGCGCGCGGGGATGCTGCATTGATTGCACTAGCTGCCGATGCGCTTTATATGGCACCCAATGCTCTGCTAGGTACTGGTGGCGAAGCTAGCATCAATGCAGCGGCTATTGAAAAAAGAAAAGCCAACTTCATCGAGCTTGCTAAACTCTGCAACCGCGCACCGGGTGATTTGGTCGGCTTGGCCAACCCCGACGCGACAGTCCATGAATTTCAAGCTGCAGATGGACGTCAAATCCGAACAGTTCCTGAGTGGATTCTCGATGATCCGGTCAAGCCGTTGTGGGCCAAGGGCCAGGCGGTCGACTATCGCAACGGCATCGGGGTTGATCAAGCCATCGCCATGGGTATTGCTTCGGATCGAGCCAACGATCTTGCAAGCGTTGCTAGCTCTTTTGGCGTCAATGAACTGCCGATGGAAAAGCAAACCAGCCGGCTCGAACAAACCGTCGAATGGCTAGCCTCTCAGCGCTGGCTGGCTTATGTCTGCTTCCTCGTGGGGCTAATCTGTCTGAGTGCCGAGTTGAGCACACCAGGTGTTGGAGTCCCAGGACTCATTGCGTTGGTGTGTTTCATGATCTTCTTTTGGATGAATCTCTTCCAAGGAACGATCGAGTGGCTCGAGATTCTATTGATCGTTGCCGGCATCGGTTGTCTGCTCGCCGAGGTATTCATTCTTCCAGGTTTCGGTCTCTTTGGGATCTCAGGCTTAATCATGCTCGCTGCAGGATTGTTGCTTGCAGGTCAAACTTTCACGATTCCAACCAACCGATACCAACTCGACAAACTCGTCCAAGGTTTGGGCCAATTGGGCTTGGGGATCATCGGGCTCTTTGGGGCGATCATCTTATTTCATAAGCAACTTGGACGATTGCCCATGTTCCGTTGGTTTGCACTCGAACACCCCATCGGAGACAAATTCGTTGTGGCTATGGATCGACTCGATGAGGATCGACAGATGCTCAAGGGCCGATTCGGGACGACGATGACCAGGTGCAATCCGTATGGGAAAGCTATCCTGGGAGACATGGTCGTCGATGTGGTATCCAAGGGTGGTTGGATCGACGAAGACATGCCGATCGAGGTCATCGAGGTCAAAGAGAATCAGGTTTTGATTCGGACTCGAAAATTATAGAAATGACGCAGCTCACTCAAGTGCTTCCTCGTTTACACTTCGGGTTACGGGGCCTGCGGCCCGGTGGCTTGTCTAGTAACCCGAACCGTAAGGGAGGCAGCGTCAGTACGCGGCTGATGGCTTCGCGTGACGATCACTCGAGTGCTCCCTCGTTTACACTTCGAGTTACTGGGCCTGTGGCCCGGTGGCTTGTCTAGTAACCCGAACCGTGAGGGAGGGAGCGATAGTACACGGTCGATGGCTCCGCGTAACGATCACTCGAGCGCTCCCTCGTTGACACTTCGGGTTACTGGGCCTGTGGCCCGGTGGCTTGTCTAGTAACCCGAACCGTGAGGGAGGGAGCGATAGTACACGGTCGATGGCTCCGCGTAACGATCACTCGAGTGCTCCCTCGTTGACACATCGGGTTACGGGGCCTGCGGCCCTGTGGCTTGGCTTAGTAACCCGAACCGTGAGGGAGGCAGCGATAGTACACGGTCGATGGCTCCGCGTAACGATCACTCGAGTGCTCCCTCGTTTACACATCGGGTTACGGGGCCTGCGGCCCGATGGCTTGTCTAGTAACCCGAACCGTGAGGGAGGCAGCGTTAGTACACGGCCGATGGCTTCGCATGACGATCACTCGAGCGCTCCCTCGTTGACACTTCGGGTTACTGGGCCTACGGCCCGATGGCTTGGCTTAGTAACCCGAACCGTGAGGGAGGCAGCGTTAGTACGCGGCCGATGGCTTCGCATGACGCTCACTCGAGTGCTTCCTCGTTAACTTCGGGTTACTGGTGTGAGCGCAAGCTGTGGACTTCCGGGGGAAATTTCGGTTCGTTTGGGAATCAGAGGTACCACCATCAAAACGCCAGCAACGACCCCAAGGGCGATGGCATACGCCCAAATATAGTACTCGGTTCTTTGAAGGAATCCGAATTCTAGTGAGGATGTTAAAATCCAAAACGCGATGGTCTGAAAGATGGCCGGCCCCAACACAAGTGCGACTCCGAATAAAGGGAGGTAAAACCATCGACTCTTACTGCGCAGCGCCCCAAGCAGAAGAAAGCTAAGCAGGCCCATGGCCAAAGAAGTCCAAATGAACCAAATTCCCAAAGCAACCAAATCCCAGCCCGTCCATCCTTGTCTGTATACCGTTGTATCTCTTGTATTGCTGATCCACTTCGCACCTAATGCAAGTCCAGCCGAAATCGCTGTCAATCCTAGCATCGAGCGAATCGAGTACTGCCCGCTTCCTGCTTGATCCCTGGTGACCCAATAAAAATCGCTTCGTCGGAACATCTGACTCTGAAGCCATCCGGCTACCAAATAGATTGCCAGACCTCCCAGACAAATGATGGCCACGAATACGATTGGAACTCTGGGTGTCCATGCAATATTGAATCCAATGATCACAAGCATGGAGGTGGCTACCGAAAGAGGACCACCAAGCAAGAATCGTAGCAATCTGTCTGGAACATAGCTGTGTAGCAAAAGCCAGATTGCAAGGTACTGGGCTAACCACAACCCAACAGAGAAACAAGCCAGGAATCCTTCTTGCTTCAATCTGAGCGATGCGAACCCAAGATCCCCAACAAGGACCAGGATCGCCAGGAGGAGACTCCAGAGCAACTGAAATCCATCGAATCTTTGCGACAACTCTGGGGCTCGGGTTTGTAAGTCCCCATCCCATTCATCAGAATCCTTATGGGAGTTGTGGTCTAACGGTCTCATATACCGATGCCATCAGGGGTACTCCAATAACCACCTCGCAAGTGGTCAAATACAAGCCTCTTTGCAGGCCCCCCATTGCCTACGCTCTGATCGTGCATGATCCCTTGACCACTCGCATCCAACTCGTAGACACATTGCCCATTGCACCATGTTTTGATCGGCCAGCCTTGAAGGGTCGTGCCGTGCCAAGGAGACCACTTCGATTTGGTCCACTGCTTGGTATTCTCGATCGTCCGGCATAGTTTTGGATCGACCAAAACGACATCGGCATCGTAACCGACCTCGATTCGTCCTTTGCCAACCATTCCCCAAACCCTAGCCGGTGCGTCGGCAGTCCAAGAAGCGATTTGATTCCAAGTGCACTCGCCTCGCGAGGCTCGATCCAACAGCAGTGCAAAATAGTTTTCGACAGCCGGTAGTCCACTTGGTGACAAAGGATACGGTTGCGATTTTTCTTCGAGCGTATGTGGGGCATGGTCGGTCGCTACCACCTGGATCTTGCCCTCGACCAAGGCTTGCCACAAAAGCTTATTGTCCTTGGCCGACTTGATCGAAGGATTCATCTGGATGAGGCTTCCGAGTCGATCGTAATCGTCCACGTTAAAGTACCAGTGGTGGGGGCATAGTTCCGAGGTGATGAGCCCTCCATGGGACTCCAGCAGAGGAATCTCATCGGCAGTGCTCACGTGCAGCACATGAAAGCGATGCTTATGCCTGACAGCTAGGTCGATCGATCGACGGGTTGCGACGATCGCCGCTTGGTAATCCCGGATTCGGGAGTGATCGTGGATCGTCAAGTTGCTTCCCAATCGAGCTTGGTTTCCGCGTACGGTCGACTCGTCCTCGCAATGCGCGCAAATCGGAACTTTTGTTTCTGCGAAAATTCGCTCCAGTGCTTCTTGTTCGTCGACCAGCAGATCGCCGGTGCTCGAACCGATAAAGATTTTGATCCCAGGAACACCGGTAGCGACTTTGAGCGCATCGATGTTCGTCGAGGTGGCCCCCATGTAGAAACCGTAGTTGACCAGTGACTTGGACGCTGCGATGGCATACTTTTGCTCGATGAGCTCTTGGTTGATCGCAGCCGGTTTGGTGTTGGGCATTTCCAGAAAGCTCGTCACCCCACCGGCAGCACACGCTCGACTGGCCGTAGCGAGGTCTTCTTTGTGCGTCAGACCCGGCTCGCGAAAATGGACTTGGTCGTCGATCAATCCAGGAAAAAGAACAAGCTCCTGAGCATCGACGATTTGGTCTGCGCTGGTTGTTGCAGGTGCATCAATCGCAGCGATCTTGCCATCGCGTAGTAAAACGTTGCTGACCGCAACACCGCTGGGAAATACCACTTGGGCGTTTCGGATGAGCGTCGAACCTTGCACAGTCCGGGTTACCATGGGTGTAGACTCTCTTGAAAAAACAACAAAACAATTCATTGGACACGTTGCTAAACAATTATCTCTAAATCCTCTAGAATAGCGAGTCGACCGAGTCCACTTCCAAGCTAAAGGCAGCTGTTTTCATGACTTCCCAATCTAAATCATCGATCGTTTTTTTCCCGTTGCTCATGATCTTCCTGACCCAAGCTCTCGGGGTTCTCTGGGCCCAGGAACCCAGCCCATTTGATACCCGAGGTTGGAGCAACCGCATCGAGCAAGCCCTTCGAGACGGAAAAGCCGACCAAGCGCTCGAAGAAATCACTCGAACGATCGCCAAGTCGCCGGAATATTCCCAACTCTATTTGATCCGAGGATCGCTGCTGTTTCGAAGCGGCAAAATCGATGAGTCCTTGCCAGACTTTGACAAAGTCATCGAAATGGATCCCCCTCTGAAACCCTATCTCTGGCAGCGAGGAATCGCTCTTTACTACGCAGGGAAATATCAAGATGGCCTCGATCAGTTTGCTGTCCATCGCGATGTGAATCCTAACGATGTCGAAAACGCTTTTTGGCACTTCCTGTGCGCCGTAAAAATCAAAGGCCTCAAGGCGGCCCAAGACGATGTGCTGCTCTCGGGCAACGATCAGCGGGTTCCCATGATGCAAGTTCAGCAGTTGATCCAGGGGAAAGCCACCGTTGAGCAAGTCATCGCGGCGGCTGAAAAGAATCGCAAGCTCATCGACGGTTCGGACTACGATCGTTTCTACGGATACCTCTACGTCGGTCTGTACTACGATGCGATCGGGAACCGCGTCAAAGCACTCGAATGGATCGAGAAATGCGTCGCCTTGGACGTCTCTGGATACATGGGAGATGTTGCAAAGGTTCACCTCGATACCCTTAAGAAGGAACTCGTGGGCGGAGAATCACCCAACAAACAGAAAGGGAAATGGGTTTCGCTCTTCAACGGAAAAGACCTGACGGGTTGGACTCCCAAGATCCGTGGATTTAAACTCGGAGAAAACTATGCCGATACCTTCCGCGTCAAAGATGGGATGATCCAAGTCCGCTACGACGGCTACGAAAAATTCGATGAACGCTTTGGCCACCTGTTCTACGACGGTGTCTACTCGAAGTACCGGCTTCGAATCGAGTATCGGTTTGTGGGCGAGCAAGCCTCTGGGGGGCCGGGATGGGCGATCCGCAACTCTGGAGTGATGCTCCACGGACAACGCCCTGAAACCATGACCATCGATCAGGATTTCCCTTGCTCGATCGAAGCCCAATTCCTAGGCGGAAATGGAACCGACGCTCGAACCACATTGAACCTCTGCACACCTGGCACCCACGTTGAAATCGGTGGAAAGCTCTTCACCCCACACTGCACGAATTCCAAGTCAAAAACTTATCATGGCGACCAGTGGGTTACTGCTGAGTTTGAGGTCTTGGGCAACGAAGTCATCCGACACATCATCGATGGCCAAGTCGTCTTGGAATACCAACGGCCCCAACTCGATCCTAACGATGCCAGTGCCAAACCACTGATCCGCGATGGAATGGTTCGCATTGAAAGTGGAACGATCTCTTTGCAATCCGAAAGCCATCCGATCGACTTTCGAAAAGTCGAAATCATGGTGCTCGAATAAACTCTTTGGCAAGCAGTAACTGCTTGAACGCTCCGGATGCCTTTAACCTTTGACAACCGTTTCGTACGCGAACTACCCGGTGAAAAAGCCTCATCAGGTCCGTCCCGCAAGGTGCTCGGTGCGTGTTACTCGCCTGCCTTGCCAGTCCAACCTAGCGATCCGAAACTCTTGGCTTATGCCCAAGAAGTCGCTGATCTGCTTGGAATCACGGAATCCGAAATCTCATCGGATTGGTTCCTCGATGCATTTTCTGGACGCAAGTTGCTCGAACCAATGCAGCCATTTGCGATGTGTTATGGAGGCCATCAGTTCGGGCATTGGGCAGGGCAGCTTGGAGACGGACGAGCGATCAATCTCGGTGAAGTGATCAATCGAGATGGTCAGCGTTGGATGCTCCAGCTCAAAGGTGCCGGTCCGACGGCTTACTCTCGAAATGCAGATGGCTTTGCCGTCTTGCGCTCGAGTGTCCGAGAGTTTCTCTGTTCCGAGGCGATGCACCATCTAGGGGTTCCGACGACACGCGCGTTGTCGTTGGTCGGTACTGGAGACCTCGTGGTTCGGGATATGTTCTACGATGGTCGTCCAAGGCGAGAGCCAGGCGCGATCGTCTGCCGAGTCGCACCTACTTTCGTTCGTTTTGGCAACTTCGAAATATTAGCAGCACGCCAAGACATCCCCAATCTTCGAAGACTCATTGAATATGTGATACGCACCGATTTTCCCGAACTGGTGCAAGGCCAAGAGCACGTTGACTCGGCTATCATTGTCCAGTGGTTTCGAGAGGTTTGTCGCCGAAGTGCAGTGATGGTTGTCCATTGGATGCGTGTCGGCTTTGTCCATGGTGTGATGAACACCGACAACATGTCGATTCTGGGGCTGACGATCGACTATGGACCCTATGGGTGGCTCGAAGACTACGATCCAACTTGGACACCCAATACAACCGATGCAGAAGGCCGCCGCTACTGTTACGGTCAGCAACCTCAAATCGCTTATTGGAATCTTGCCCAACTCGCAAACGCTATCTATGCGTGTGTAGAGGATAAAGAATCGCTCGAAGGAGCCATGGAGTTGTACGTTCAGACGATGCAGACCCAGTGGCAAGAAACGATGCTCGCCAAACTCGGGCTCCTGCGCTGGACCAGCGCCGAAGACTCATTGATCGAGTCGATGTTTGAACTACTCCGCGCGGCAGAAACCGATATGACATGGTTCTATCGACTCCTGGGGACTTGGCCCGTCGCACAGGCTTATCGAAACAACCCAGAGCAAAGATCCAAGTCGGCATTGCAACACTTTCACGAGGCCTATTACCGGCCAGAGCAATGCGACGGGGTCTACGTCAAGCGTTTGGTCGATTGGCTCGATCGCTACGATCAGCGTGTCATGGAGGATCATACCGATCCGAGCAAGCGGCAGGCAACCATGGAGCTTGCCAATCCCCTCTACGTGCTTCGAAACTATCTTGCTCAAGAAGCGATTGACCGAGCTCAAGAGCATGGAGATCCGAGCGATATCATGCGATTGTTGGAAGTTCTGAGGAACCCTTATAAGGAACAAATCGGCATGCAGCGCTATGCTCAGAAGCGTCCCGAGTGGGCTCGAAATCGTCCAGGCTGCTCGATGCTCTCGTGCAGTTCCTAGTTTCAATCTATCCTTTTGAATCGACCCAACTGGTTACAAACAATTCTGGCCATTGGTCTGGATCGATCCGTTGGTTAGAGGACCAGTCGACCGGTTGGTTCTCATCGCGGTAAGCGTGAATGCGACCCAGACCGATCACTAGGGCGGTCGATCCACGCAGTTCGATACCCGTCGATTCGTCGATACCGATGCCGATGAGTTTCTTGTTCATGGTTACAGCTTTCGCCAAGCGATCAAAGCGATTTTTTTGGGTGAAGTGCTGATCGATGATCACCTTTGGCACGAGCCCAAAGCCTTCCGACATCGCAGGCTCGCTGGCACCGTCGGCGATCATGTTTTTCGACAAGATCGCTGCCCCTGCGCTCGTGCCGCCCAAGACTCCTCCTCGGCGCAATAAGGCATTGAATCTTTCGATCAGCACTGTGCCATTGAAACGCTCAGCGAGTCTGCTTTGATCGCCTCCGGTGATCCATACGGCCTGAGCCTGATCGATCTTCTCGCCAAATTTTGGATCCTTGGCCGCTCGGTTGTCCTGTGCATGAACCACAGCAACCTCTTGCCAACCCCGGGACTTCCAAAGCTCAAGCCATGGGGAATAATCACCCCCATCCGATCTGGGTGAGGCCGACGGAATGAGCACGAGCGTAGAGTTCTTCGAATTGGATAATTCGCAGAATCGATCTAGAATCGAATCCGGGAGTTTACCACCTCCGCACATCAAGATCGCTCCGTGAGCTTTCGAGTGCTCCTCTTGGACTGCAGCGTACAAGCGACTAGTTAGGGGATTTGCGCATAGCGTAGTTGCTCCGAGCGAGAGGATTTCGCGGCGATGGTAGTGGCCTTTATCCATCCTGTTTCAAGCCTTCAATAGCGGCGTTTATGCATCGTATCGATCCCTTTTTGGACGATAGCGATGATTTGCTCGTGGAGGGTTTGTATGTCGGTATTGGCATCGATCATGGCCGTGGTGCCACCGCAGCGTGGCAATTGATCGATGAATCCCCTGCGTACTTTTTGAAAGTATGCAATCCCGCGTTTTTCGAGTCGGTCCTGGCCGCGTTGGATTCTCGATGCAGCAATCTCTGGATCGATATCCAGAACGATGGTCACATCGGGCATGCAGCCTGCGGTTGCAATTTGGCCCACTTGCCAGAGGTCTTCGACATCCAAGCCACCTGCGGAGCCTTGATAGACGACATTTGCCAGTAGGAATCGATCGCAAACGATCGTCTCTCCGGCCTGCAAGGCTGGTTGGATATTTTCGGCAACGAGTTGTGCTCTTGCGGCCATGTACAAGAGCATTTCGGTGGTATTGGCCAGCGGGATGTCTTCGCGATGAAGAAGAATTTCTCGAATAGCCGTACCGAGTTTGGTCGATCCTGGATCGCGGTGTGTTTGAACGCGATGGCCTTGAGAGGTTAACCAACTTGCCAACAGTTCGATTTGGGTGGATTTGCCTCCGCCATCGATACCGTCTAAGGTGATGAACATTGTATGCCGCCCTACATCGTAAAGGAGTCCATGTCTTCTTGCGGAGCGACTTGGTAGCCTTGCGGTTCCATGGAGCATCCAGCCCGTCCTTGGCTCAGCGAACGAATCGCACTGGAGTAGCCGAAGAGTTCTTTGAGGGGAACCAGCGCGTTGACTTGCGTGATGTAGCCTCGTGACTCGGTCTTCTCGATGAGTCCTCGGCGTTGTTGCAAGTCGCCGACGATTTCACCGAGGTAATCCGCTGGGGTCGATATATCCATCTTCATGACCGGTTCAAGGAGTGCCGGACCGCCAAGTTTGAGGCCTTCATCGAAAGCATCACTTGCAGCGATGCGAAACGCGACTTCATCGGATCCGACTTCTGCTGTCTCTGCTCCAAGGATGCTGATACGGATCCCAGTCAGCGGGAAGGATCCGATGAGTCCACCACCTTCGGCTCTGTTTTTGAGCTCTTCGAGAGCCGCTTGGCGCAAGTTTTCTGGAAGCATTTTTTCAGGCGGAGTTCGATCCAGCACGATCACCTTGGCCGAAAGATCTTCGAGCGGCTCAAAGCGAACTTGCAATCGTGCAAAGAGCGTTTGCGAACCGATTTGGCGATTGCACTGACCGGTAACCTGGGCAACCTCTCGGATCGTTTCGCGATACGAGACGCGAGGCTTGTAGAATTTCACGTTCAATTGGTAGTCGCGAACAAGCCTGTTCTTGATGACTTCCAAGTGCAATTCGCCCATTCCAGAAATGATCGTCTGGCCCGACTCGGCGCTTTCGCTGGCGTGGAACGTTGGATCCTGCCGTTTGAGCATATCGAGGACTTCAGCGAGCTTCTTCCTTTCGGTGGAGTTCTCTGGTTCGATCGCCATCGAAATGACCGATTGAGCGAACTGAATCGATGGCAATTGAACCATCTCGCGGGTGTCGCACAAGGTATCCCCAGTGATCGAATCGCGAGGACCGATCGCGCAGGCGATATCACCGCACTCGAGGGTATCGATTTGGCCTTGTCGATCTTTTTTCGAGGCATGGATCTGCCAAAGCTGCGCGACGTTTTCTTTTTTGTCTCGGTTGGGGTTGTAAACGCGCGAGTTGGATTCGAGTTTTCCAGAGTAGACCCGAATCCAAAACATATCACCGGTCTTGGCCGGCAGGATCTTGAAGACCAGTGCGCAAAAGGGATCCTTGGGATCGGGCTTACGAAGAATTTTCTTGTCGGGTTTTTTCGGATCGCATCCTTCCACTGCAGGTCGATCGATCGGACATGGTAGATACGAACCGACTGCATCGAGCAGCGGTTGGACTCCAACCCCGTGCAGAGCCGATCCGCAAAGAACCGGCTGGATGGCTTGACTGATGCAAGCTTCCCTAAGCGTTTTGCGGATGAGTTCAGCGGGGATGGGTTGCTCCTCCATGGCCAAGACCATCATCTCTTCGCTATGGCTGTAGAGTTTTTCGAGCATGACGTTTCGCCAATCGCGAGCGTCGGCAAGGAGATCCTCGGGGATGTCTTGAACGTTGACCGTTCGGCCTGCATCCTCGGTGCTGAAGGTCAGGAGCTTCATATCGACCAGATCGATGATCGCTCGAAACGGATCGTCTGTGTGAGAAGGGCCTTGCCCGACGGGGATCTGAATGGCCACAGGATCAGCACCTAGCCGTGGTCCAATTTCGTCGAGCACTCGATAAAAGTCTGCACCTTCGCGATCGAGTTTATTGATAAACACGATCCGAGGTACACCGTACTTATTGGCTTGCCGCCAAACCGTTTCGCTTTGGGCTTCAACCCCTTCTCGAGCGCTAAAGACCACGACAGCACCATCGAGCACGCGCAAGCAGCGTTCGACTTCGGCGGTGAAATCGACGTGGCCTGGGGTATCTAGAAGGTTGACCGAGCAGTCTTTCCAGCGGAAAGTCACGCAAGCAGCAAAGATGGTGATCCCACGTTGCTGCTCTTCGGGGTCATCGTCGGTTTCGGTCGTGCCCGAATCGACCGCCCCTGCGCGGTGTTTGGTTCCGCTCATGTAGAGCATCTGTTCGGTAACGGTGGTTTTCCCAGCATCGATATGCGCGATGATACCGATGTTGCGGATCGTTTTAAGCTCACGAGCCATGCGTCAAAACGCTCAAGCGTTCCAATTCGAGTAAGTTCGGTTTTCCAAGCCAGAGAGTTTTAACTCGGTTGCTTGCGCAGGTCGAGCCATTCGCTGTGGAAAACTCCTGGACGATCGAGCCTTTGGTAGGTGTGAGCACCGAAATAATCCCGTTGGGCCTGGAGCAAATTCGACGGCAGGCGGGCCAGACGGTAGCTGTCATAGTAGCCTAATGCGGTGGTAAAGGCTGGGACAGGGAGTCCTAGATGGCTTGCTGCCATAACAACAGCTCGCCAGGATTCCTGAGCGTTGTCGATCGCTTTTTGGAAGTAGGGGTGGAGCAGGAGGTTTTCGAGGTTTGGATCGGCATCGAAGGCCTCTTTGATCCGATCGAGGAATTGGGCACGGATGATGCAACCACCTCGCCAGAGCAATGCACAATCGCCGTAATTGAGCCCCCAGTCGAGCTCCTTGCTGGCCTCTTGCAGTTGCACGAAGCCTTGAGCATAGGAGCAAATTTTGGAAGCATATAGAGCATGTCGAACAGCTTCGATGAACTTCTTGCGATCGGAGACCAAGCCTTTGACGGCTGCATCGAAAGCCGGATTATGGGATGGAACTGGAGCCGTCAGAACTTTGCTTGCTCGAACACGAGCTTCTTTCATCGCGGCCAAACATCGGGCATAGACCGCGGTGGTCACCAAGGTGCTCGGAACACCCAGATCCAGTGCCAATTGACTCATCCACTTGCCAGTACCCTTGGCACCAGCAACATCGAGGACTTGGTCAACCAAGTATCCGCTTCCACCTTGATCGTCTTTGACGCTGAAGATGTCGCGGGTGATTTCGATCAAGTAGCTTTGCAGCTCACCGCGGTTCCAGTCATCAAATACGCCGTAGAGTTCCTCGTTAGAAAGTCCTGCGGCTTCTTTGAGCAGCAAGTAGGCTTCGCAAATCAACTGCATGTCGCCGTATTCGATGCCATTGTGAACCATTTTAACGTAGTGACCAGCACCGCGTGGACCGACCCATTCGCAGCATGGGATGTCGTGCTTGGGGCCTACCTTTGCCGAGATAGCTTGAAAGATCGGTTTGATGGTCGGCCAAGCCGCTTTGCTACCACCGGGCATCAGGCTCGGACCCTTGAGGGCACCTTCTTCTCCACCTGAAACACCCGATCCGACGAACAAGAGTCCTTTGCCTTCGACCTCCTTGGTTCGTCGTTCGGTATCGACATAGTGGGTGTTACCACCGTCGATCAAGATATCGCCTGGTTCGAGGTGGGGCGTGAGTTGATTGATCAGCTCGTCGACCGCAGGCCCAGCCTTCACGAGCATCATGACCACGCGTGGCCGCTTGAGGTTCTTGACCATGTCGACGATCGAATGGCAACCGACGAAGTTCTTTCCTTTGGCTCGGGTCGCTAGAAGTTCATCCACTTTGTCGGTCGTACGGTTGTAGACGGCAACTTTGTATCCTCGGCTCTCGACGTTCAGGGCCAGGTTCTCACCCATAACAGCCAAACCGATCAGACCGAAATCACATAAATCGCTCATGTTAGAACCTTCTTACTTTCTGCTTTCACAATACGGGTGACAAAGTTTTGGCCCATTCTAGGCTAAATCGAGGGTCGCCACAATCGAAAGGATTGTTAGGCACAAGCCCAAAAAAGCATGGCAATTTGCCATGCAGCTACAATAACCCGCACTGTTTATCTAATTTCCCCCCCCTCTTAGCGACGAGTGATCGAGTATGAAAAGCCACCCACTTTCTACAAAAGTATATCTAACCCTTGGATTGTCCTTGGGCCTGGGTGTTACTTCCACCTTCGAGGCATCGGCTGAAGACTGGCGCCAGTTCCGAGGGGGTAGCGCCCTGAGTATTAACTCCAAGTCACAACTCCCAGAGAATTGGACCGAGCCTCCGCAGGCGGCTTGGAGAACCCCGATCCCAGGCAGTGGATGGTCTCAGCCGATCATCGTCGGCGACAAAGTCTTTGTCTCTAGCGCCGTGCCGAGCAAAGGTGGTAAGCCCAAAGGAATGAGTGGCGGTGTGATGGATCCGAGCACGATGGGGAAAGCGGCTAAGCCCAAGGATCCAGTCTCGTGGAAGCTCGTTTGCTTGAGCCTCGCCAATGGCCAGATCCTTTGGGAGCAAACAGCCATTGAAGCTATCCCAGCATTTGCGAAACATGCATCGAATACATTCGCAACGGAAACACCGGCTGCCAGCAACGATACTGTCTTTGCTTACTTCGGTGCAGCAGGTTTCTTAGCAGCTTACGATTTTGAGGGTAAGCAAAAGTGGACCAAGAGTCTCGAACCGCAAAAGATCAGCAACGATTTCGGAACCGGAAGCTCGCTGGTGCTCATCGAGAAAGACGATCCGAGCCAAAGCCGACTACTTCTGCAAGAGTACAACGAGCAGTCTGCAATCCTCTTGTGTATCAATCCAGCCGACGGTCAGGAGATCTGGCGAGCAGAAAGGCCCAAAGGATCTGCTTGGAGCACACCGATCTTGTGGTCCAACGACGGAACCGATGAGATCGTCACAGGGGGCCAAGGCTCCGTGATCGCTTACGACCTTGCCTCGGGCAAGGAACGATGGAAGCTAGGTGGACTCGATACCTCCTTTTCCTGTTCGCTCGTGGCCGATGAATCGGCAGTCTATTTCGGTACTTCAAGCCCAGGTAGCCGAGCCCCGATTTATGCGGTTGCTAAAGGGCACACCGGAGACTTGACGCTCGCCAAAGATGCAACCAGCTCCCAATCCGTGCTTTGGTCGGGCTTCAAAAGCGGTGCGGGGATGCCTTCGCCGGTTGTTGTCGGAGACTACCTCTATTTCTTTGGCAATACCGCTACGTGTTACGAGAAGAAAACCGGCAAAGAGGTCTACCGTAAACGCATGCCCGGTGGAACCCTCGTCGCGGGTTGTCCGGTTGTCGTCGGTGACAAGATCTATATGTTCAACGAGTCGGGGAATATGATCATCGTCAAGTCCGGTCCGGAGTTCCAAGCCGTCGAATTGGCCACTGGTTCCAAAGACGAAGTCTACTGGTCAACTCCTGCGGTAAGCTCAAATTCGATCCTAGTCCGCTCTTCGGATGCCATCTACTGCTACCGGTAGCGATCGCTAGATCCTTTGCAAGATTCCAACTTCCCATCACTCTGGTTATGATATATTCCGGAGTTCCGATCCCATTGGATCTCGGAAGTTTTTTCTTCTTGCGTTTCCTCTTTGAGCCTAACTTGTGAGCCAACCATCCCACGAGCCTATCCTGATTAATTGTCCGCAATGCAAGGCCAAGCTCAAGGCACCTTCATCGATGGCAGGTTCACGGTTCGATTGCCCAAAGTGCCATGCCAAGGTACTCGTGCCTGGCATCCTGTCGAAAGCAAATTCGACTAGCGACGATGACCAATGGTTCTCGCTCGAAGCTCCGGAAACTGCAGCCCCAGAGGAATCTGCAACAGAAAAATCCTCTACTGAAAAGAAGCCATCGACCAACTCGGACGATCCTCCTCGAAGTCTCTTTGACGAAGATCTTCCCGATCTGATCCCACTGCAAGAACCACCTTCGGCCCCGAACTTGCCCAACCCAAACTCGGCTGCTGCGAATTCGGCTGCTGCAAGCCAATCGGCACGAGCTAACTCGCGAACTAACACGCGAAGTGAGCAAGCTCTTCGCGAGGCGTTATCGGGCAGCGAGGATCTCTTTGAGGACCCAGCAAACTCCCAAAAGCATTCGGGCACAAAGCCGTCGCAAACCAGATCATCTGCGGGCAAACCTGCAGCTGCAAAAACGTCCAATGCCGAGTATTCGGTAAGTTGTAAAGTTTGCAAGTCACTCATTTCGGTACGAGAGACCAAAGCCGGTACTCAGGTCAAGTGCCCGGACTGCCATTCGATGATCTTGATCCCGCCACCTCCGGTGAAAAAGGCTCCTGCGGATATCAAGATCGATGAGCTCGAAGCCGCCGTGCAGCTTGCTCCGGTCGAAGGCAACAATCCTCGTATCGTTTCGCGCGCTTCGGTCAATACCAAGGATATCTTGAGCAAAGCCTCCCAGGAATTGGAACGCGAGCGACGAGAGATCCAGGATGTCAAAGGTGCATTCGACTCCAAAGAGTGGCTGTCTCGCAACTTTGGTTTCCTTAGCGACAGGCGATTGGTCTTAGCCCTCCTTGCGCTGAGCCTTGCCAACACCGTGGTTTATTGCCTTCAAGGTCTTGTGTCACACAGCGCAGAGTCAACTTTGCAGACGTTGCTACAGACTCTCAGGCACCCACTGTTAATGGGTCTAACCTTCCCAATCCAGCTTGCGATTTTTATTCTCGCTGTAGCTGTGATTCCTAAGTCCGCCAATCGAGTCAAGCTCATCGAGCCTTGGCCGTTTTTCCACAACGTCAAAGACTACTTAGCTCCTGCGTCGGTCGGATTCGCAGTGTTTTTGCTATTAGGGGTACTGGCTGGTCTGTTAAGCTCCAGTTTATCGGTCATCAAAGTACCAACGCTTTTGCAAGATGCATTCGCGCAAATGCTTGTTTGGGGCTGCTTGCCAATCATCTACCTGAGCATGCTCGAGTCGCAAAGTTATACGAAGCTCTTTTCGGCGAGTATCTTCAAGTCGATATCAGCCAAACCCGATGCCTGGGGGGCGATGTATATGCAGTCGGCAATAGCTTGGGTGATGTACTTTGTCTTCTGGCAAATCGGGATTGTCAAAGGGCCAGCAATCAGCATGTTGGCAGGTTTCGTCTATCCCTGGTACATTTGCTTTGTCGCTAACCAGTACGGTGTGCTTGCTGGACGTATAAGCGACGTGACCGATTTGGGATACGAAGGTGTCTTTGCGGAGAGCGAATGAAACCAGCGATCGATCCAGAACAACAGGCTGAGCGCAAGGCTTTGCGGCAGTTGATTCTATTTATTTTTGGTGAAACACTCATCAGTGTGGCGCTTTTGGCACTCAATGCTGGGATGGTCTTTGGGCTGGTTCAAGCTTTGGGCTGGTTGTTTCCCCGTTTCGACCTCGCCGATGAACTCAGTCCCTCGGCGATACAGCAACTGATTATTTATACCGTGCCTGTGTTGCTGCTGTTTTTGGAATGGTATGCATGGGATGTCTTATCCTCCGTGCGTAAAAGCAATCGATAAACCATGTTTCATTATGTGCTCTGCGCAGTAGGTAGCTCGGGTGACGTTCACCCGTTTGTTGGACTCGGACAAAGACTCCAACGCAGAGGGCATCGCGTTAGCCTCATCACCGCAGGATATTTCCGAGAGCTTGCCCTAGCATCGGGGTTCGATTTCCACGACACGATGCCCGAATGCGATTTCCACGGATTGGTCAATGACCCCGAATTGTGGCATCCCACCAAAGGGACCAAAAAGGTCATGCAGCTTGCAGTTCGAAAGAGTCTCGAACCGACCTATCGAGCGATCGAGCAACTCTACAAGCCTGGAGCAACAAGGATTGTCGCATCGACTTTGAGTTTTGGAGCTAGAGTAGCCCAAGAGAAACTCGGTGTACCTTTGGTGAGTGTTCATCTATCGCCGGTTATTTTTCGAAGTGAGTTCCAAGGCCCCAGGCTCCCACGCTTGGCGCTGCATTTAGGTCCGCGTTGGTTCAAACGTTTCCAATGGTGGGTTGCCGATCGTTGTGTGATCGATCCGATGATCTGCCCATGGCTCAACGAGTTCCGTGGCAAACTCGGACTTGCTCCGGTTCGAGGAGTCTTTCGCGATTGGTGGCATTCACCGACTCGTGTTCTTGGGTTTTTCCCCGATTGGTTTGCACCCAAACAGCCCGATTGGCCGGCTCAAACGGTCTTAACAGGTTTTCCTCTTTACAGCGAAGAGGGGATAACCCCGATGCCCGAGGAGCTCGAGCGTTTTCTGGCCAGCGGTCCTGCTCCCATTGCGTTTACTCCCGGTTCGGCGAATATTTTCGGTCATAAGTTCTTTCAAGCGGCAGCAGATACTTGCGCGCGACTTGGGAAACGAGGGATCCTCTTGACGCGATTCCCCGAGCAGATCCCCACGACGCTGCCCGGGAATGTAAAGCATTTTGACTATGCTCCGTTCAAGAAACTCTTGCCTCGCTGCGAGGCCCTCGTGCATCACGGAGGAATCGGTTCGTTGTCACAGGCTATGGCTGCCGGTATTGCGCAAGTGATCATGCCGATGGGATTCGATCAAGTCGACAATGCCCATCACATCAAACGGCTTGGTGTGGGCGACTACCTAGTCCCATCTCGATTCGACGGCAACCGGCTTGCATCGACCCTAAAAAACTTGCTTGGAAATCCTCGAACCTCGCCGGCTTGCAAGCAGGTTGCAAACCGGATCGCACAAGTCGACTCGCTTGAATTGGCTTGCGACGTGATCGAATCTAAATAGCTCTAAAGATTTTCTGGTGCGCCATGCCGGATTACTCGCTTCGGAATCGGTAATTTTTAAGGCGTTGGTCATCGGAGTTCTGGTTACGTTCAATCTTCCCGAGCTCGAAGTCCCCGGGCTAGCGTTAGTGCCCCCCGATCGCCGGTGGCGAGGGCGCAAAGTCGCAGGCACATTCCATGTGCCGTCCGCTAAATTTAATCAGGTGCACTTGAGTCCCTGGCTGACGGCACTATCGAGACGATCAACCGCCCCACCTCCTGCCAGGCCCATAGTACCTCATCGCTCTGGAGGACTGTCGTTGGCTGATGGAGAGTTATTGTCACGAATCCAATTGATACATAAGTCTGCGACCTTTGCTGATGCGAGCATTGTATTATGAGTATGGTTTACGATGCGATATTCATTAACTCGATAGCTTTGCGTACTACTGCTACTCTACACTGGGGACAGACCCCGAGTTAAACTAGTTAAATTGGGGACAGACCCTTCGGTGAAGGGACAGACCCTTAGGTGAGAGTTGCGGCAATGCAAGCAATTTTTTTGATGGCTGACGGCGGAATCGAAGCATGATTCCACCCAAAAAGGTGGATTTCCATTCGAATCCACCCCTTTTTCTACCCTCTCGGCGCAGTCCTTCCCCACCAAGCCTCCTCAGGCTCTTCAAAATTTCGCGACTTACCCTCGAACCTCGCGCCTCGCACCCCCCTCTAGGGGCTAAGGCAATGTCCTATGCGCTCAATAAAGCACGAACGCACTGAGGACCCTGCCCCTGGTCCTAAGACTCAACCCGATTGCGAATCACTCTCCGAGGAACTATCCGGCTGATCGATATCGCCCCCCTTTCCGGTCCAATAGCGATACATCCTGCCAAACGCCTTGGCCTGCTTAAGAACCATCTCGGCCCCAAATCGATGTTGCCGAATACAATCTGGGATGTCCTCAGGCAACGTCTTGACCTCCCGCTCAAAGATCTTGTTCGTAATACACCACTCAAGTGCTCGCAAATACTCCTTGTCTGTGTGATCCAAAAAACCTTTATCACTGCACCGATACCCTT
>Ga0315904_10002459_pt1 | contig 28665 bp, 12 predicted proteins | sample LakEriMetagenome_6_FD_203529 | JGI IMG/M metagenome (GOLD analysis project Ga0315904, IMG submission 203529) | Freshwater fungal communities from buoy surface, Lake Erie, Ohio, United States - Buoy 12 MA120 | ecosystem: Environmental > Aquatic > Freshwater > Lake | place: USA: Lake Erie, Ohio...
GTTGCCAAAGTTCATTTTTTATATTACCATTTGGATAAGTTAATATTTCAACCTTATGAATAGTATTAAAAAGTAACAAAAATTTTGAATTTAATGTTAAATCATTCAAATATTTAAAATCATTTTGAAAAACTTTAGATTTATTTCTAAAAATTAGCTCTGCACAAGGTGGCAAAGTTGATAATATTTCTAAATATTTAGGATCAGAATCATCGACTGTATTTTTAGTTATTTGTTTATTATTAAAATCATTTTTTTCTAAATTTAAATTTTTTGATAAAGACAGAAACAGCAAAATTGGATCACAATTATTATTATCTTGAATAGTAGAAGAATTATTATTTTGTCTCTGATTTAATAAATCATTATTATAGATAAGAGAATTAGGATTTACAATACCAAAATTACTGAATAATGAATTCATTTTTTGTTTTAATGTTTGAATTTCTGGTTTTAATTGATTATTAGTATTAGAAATTTTATATTGATCATTTTGATTATTTGAAAACAAATAGTTCTTTATATCTAATTCAATTTCTGAATAGTTAAAAGAATCATAATAATTTATGTCTGAATCAATATTATTAAGATTTAATATAAAGTTTTTAGAATTTATAATTTCTGGCGCTACGAAGCCTATGGATCTATCTATCTGTTCGGGAAATAATGAATTATCGCCACCATATCTTTTAATATCATTTAAAATTTTATTTTTATACACTTCACCTGTAATCTGCCCCAAACCACTTTCAGTGCTTAGGTCTAAAAATGAATAGCCTATATTAATTTTTTTATTACAATCAATTATTTCATTCTTAAACCAATTTTCAACTTCTATAAAAGTATTAGTATTGTTATTTATTAACATACTAATTTGATTAGTAAATTTTGTATGAGTTTGTAAAAAATAGTTTATAGTAGATGTTGTAGCTATAGCGGGATTGATCATATTAACTAAAGATAATATAACCTGTTCTTCGTTAATATCTTTATTAAAGAACTTTATAACTGATACCATCAACTTAACTGCTTCTAATAAATCTCTTTCAAAGTTTTGTTTATAAACAAAAGATTTAAAATAATTTGTGAACTTGTCGGCTATAACATCATAATAGCCATTTAAGCTTATTATCCTTGATTCGTTATGAGGGTAGAAATTTTCTACAAAATCACCAGTAGAAACGGTTTTATGAGTTTGCTCAAGATAATTTTTAATTATTACATTATGTTTATTTAATAAATCTACAACGCGTTGTAAATACTGTGTGAAACCATCAAGTAAACTTATTTGCACACCGTATTCATAAAAACCACTAGTTTTTAAAAAAATCTTTTTATCTACAGCTTCAAAAGTTATAAAATCACTTGTATTATCAGTAGATAAATCTATTTGTTTTATACTACCATCAATGGTATCTTTTTCCTGTATATAATCACCAATTTGACCCGATTCTATTACTTTAATATATGAATTTTCTGCTTTATCGTATAAAGTTTTATCTTTTTTATCTGTTTGCCTTCTAAGAATTTTTATTGATGATATCTTGCATTGTTTTAAATATTGATCACCCAAAGGAGAATCAATAAAATTATTTATATATTGAGAATTCTCTTTTAATAATTTATATTTGTTTACATTAAATAAAATTCCTAAATTACCATCAAGTTTTCTGGAAAAATAGCCATTTGAAAAGTACTGTCCTATTTTAACATTTTTAAACTGTTTTTCAGATAGAAGTTTTAAAACCTTACTATAGCTTTCTTGTTGTATAAGAGAATCAAAATTTAAATTTTTATTAAATATAGAATTTACGACTCTTAAATCTTGTACAGCAGAAAAAGACAATATTTGAGAATTTTGAAATATATTAATGACTTTTATAGTTCCAAATAATGTTTTTTCTGAAGTTTCAGACGGCTTCGTTTCATTTTCATTGCTATAGTCTGAATAATCATAATAAAAAACTATACCAACAGAGTAATTATTTAAATTATTACTAGTAGAATATTGCGAATCATATTTTAAAGTTATAAAACCATTTTCTAAATAATGAAAATTTTTATTTTTTATATCACCAACAAAATCATATCCAGCATTTATATTTACATAATTTAATTTATTATTGTAAATAAATTTGTTTAATTTTGTAATAGAATCGATATTAGATAAAGAAGTTTTTTGTTGTTCGTTTAATATCTCAAAAACTTTAATTTTCATATACTTTTTTGTATTTAAAATATTAAATATTTTTGGTTGTTTGTAAGAATCACGAACAGAAATGGAAAACTTAATTAAATTAGAATTATTGTCGCTATTAATAATAAATGAACTTAATTCAAAATCATTAATTAAAGGAAATAATAAATTTTTAGAATTTATAACTTCTTGTTGTGAAAATTTAAAAAACATTTATTTTATTCCTAATTTTGCTGTAAGTCTGGACAACATGGATTCTCTGGATCTGGACATGGTGGTATAACGACATCAGAATCATATATAGTAATTTTAGCTTTTGCTTCTGGAGGTAATTCTATTTCATCGTCTACTAATATTTCAAAAAAATGTTCAACAAAACTAGAGTCTTCTAATTCTGGTGCTTGGGATATATAATTATCTTCTGGAACTGTTAATAAAATATTATTTTTTATATATGTTGGTTTTTTACGAAAACTTAATTGTTTCCAAGATGATTCTTCTGGAGAGATTTGTTCTTTTATAAAAACTTCAATTTCAAAATTTTCTTTTATATCATCAACATTATTTTCTATTATTCCAATTAAATTATAACTTTCTTTATAAAAAGCGTAAGAAGATAAATCAGCCGTTGCACCAAGTAAGGTAAAATTCTTTTCATCAGTAGTTGGAACATCAGAAAAGATTATTTCATATAAATTTTTTTCTAATGTTATTTGTGGAATGTTTATAAAAGATAAGGCACCAGAAACTATTCCTGTCAAACGAGGTTTATAATTACTTGTATCTACTAAGCCATTACCATTAACAAATTGCACACTCCAAGCAGGTAAATATTCTTTATCATATGATGATTTACCCAAAGGTAACGTAGAAGCAAAAAATTTTTCAGTAGAAAAGCTATTCTCTTTTCTTAATAAAGAATCTGGAGCATAGAAATCAAGAATTTCTGTCGTATTAACCCTTTCTTCTGCTCCGACAAATGAATATTGTGGTTTAAAAGTTGGCGTATCATCTAAAATTCTTGCCTGAATACTATTTTGAGATTCAGTAAGCATTATATACGAGGAATCATAAACTATTTCATCATCAAAAAAAGCATAGTATTCAGGTTTAAATTTGCCTTTTGATAACAAATATTTACCATGATTTGTTAATTCAATATCTATTATTTCTTCTTTAGAATCAAAAAACGACATATAATTTACCTATATTTTAATTTTTTTACTAATAAAATTACTAAGAGCATTATTTACTGGTTTTATTGTTAAGTTATCAGATCTCGTTAATATATTTTGTATATTTTTTTGTATAGAATTATCATTTTTATTTATTATGTTAAAACCAGATTCTAATTTAGCTTCTATATTAACTAGTTCCACAAGAGAAAAGAAATCATAAGGCCAATTATAAGAATAATCTGGTGTTATTGCCTCTTGAGAATTACCAAGAACAAACTTAAATCTATCATCGTCAGATGAATTTAATGTTAAATCATAATAATTATTTTTTGCTTTTTTCTTAACTTTAAATACCTTCCAACGAATATCTGGTGGTGGGGTTTTGCCTTCAAAAAATTCATTATTGTTTAATTCATGAGTAAAGTTAACATTTTCTAGCTCTGGATTCATAGCTATTTTTGGCATAATACCTTGCCAAATATCTGCTAGATCTTGTTGATCTAATGTGTGTTTAAATTCTAAAATATACATTACAAAAGGTTCTATAGATCTGTTAGTTACCCAATCTAAATGATTGGGAATATTATATTCTGTCATTAATTTAACAGTTTTATAAATAGAATTATTACTGACACTTGTATTTGTGGATTGTTTTGTAATTGCTTTTTTAATAATATCAATTGTAGTAGAAGGATTGCTAAACGGTAACTCTAATATATTATTAATTGTTGTAGAATTAATTCCAAAATAATATGGACCTTTTCCTATATCCTTTGAAAGAATAATATCATTTTCACCCAAAATCTCAGGTATTGTTCTAGCATATAATCCAGTATTATCGTGATTTTTATATCTTTCTGTATATGGTATTAATACTATTGCTTCGCTTATTTCTTTATTTTTAGCTATTTGACCTATGTTTTTTGTATCGGGTAAGAATCCTAATTTGTTTGACAAACTTTGAGTTACAGAATATATTTCATTTGCTACTGTTGGAGATTCCAAAGTAAGTTTTATGGAATTATTTGTTGGTATCTCTCCATAGCCGCTCCACATACCTAACATAGAGTTTTTTATATAATAATTATAATGATCAGTTCTAAAAAATAGTGGGAACCCAGTGCTCGTAGAACTAAATGATGAAGTGATAAAATTGGTATAATATAATTGATTTTTATTTAAATCATTATTAAAGTTTAGTATGGGAGTTTCAAATCTTGTTTGAATAACCCATGCTTTTTTATCACCACTAATAACAATTGGATAACCATTAGCATCATATTGAACATCTTTTACATTTGTCATACCGTCAAGTTTTATAGATGCAGATAGTGGCATTCTACCAACATATGATGGAGAATTTATATAAGAGGCTGATACTTTATTAACATTAGATCTAATATCTTGACTACCTAAAGTAAATAATTTTTCTAGATCGTCTGATGTTTCTTCATATTTTACATTACTCATTATTTCTTCTAGATCGTATGATCTTCCAGTATCAGTATCACTAGATTTAGTAATATCCAAATAAATTTTTACTTTTCGTTCTCCGTGAAAATATGGAGGAACATAAGGTGCATATGCTGGATCTTTGTATAATCTGTGTGAATAGCTATTTTCTGCTTGATCAGAAATATCAAAATATCTAAAAGGTGGACCAAACACAGAAGCTTCTGGGATGTTTATATAATCATTTCTTAAAGAATCAAAGACTCTAACACCAACATCATCAAAACGTATTTTAGAACTAGTATTCGCTAAAACCATTTTTAAATCTGTGTCTTTTGAAAGAACTAAATACATTTCATAACGTTTATCCGGTAGCAAAAAATATGGTCCCGGTTTAGAAATGAATGAATTTAATTGTCCATTTTGTAAGAAAAAGTTTGGTATTTCTGCTAAATAATTATTTATGGCTAATCTATAACGTTCATCTAGATATTCCGATGATTTATTTTTTCTATTTTCATTAGTTAGATTATAGCTTGGATTTCTTATTAGATTACGATCAGAACCACTTATTACGTCTACTGATAATCTTGTAGGATCTAAATAAAATAAAGCTTTTTCTTTGATCTGCTCAGAAGAAAATGCAGTATTAAAATCTAGCAAAGATTCAAATGGCATTCTTGTAGTTGGAGCTTTATCAATCATGAATTGATACATATTTTCAGTAATATCATATGAAGAAGTCGATTTGTTATATATTGTTAATGAAGATGTAATTGAGGCATTAGAATATAAACTGGAGCTATATGGGATAGTTCCAGTATTTTCTAAAATAACAGGCCAATCAACAGCAATACCGGATTTTATAGTGTTATATAAAATACCCGGTGCAAACATAGTTTGCAATACAGCTTGCATTTGTTGTAATATAGGAGTACCACCAGTTGTTCCACTTAAGTTACTTGTTGCAAATAATGATAAATCTGTATTTGAATTCTCTAAGTTTTGAAAATCTGTATAATTTTCAAAACCAAAGAAGCTTTTTTGAAATAAGTCTACTATTTGTAAGCTTCTGTCACTAGGATAAAAACCTTTATACGGTAATAATTTTTTAATTCCATTTACTTTTAATGTTAAAAGTTTATTACCCTTATTAACATCATCATAAATAAATGTATTAACAATCTCTGTATTATTATTACTTGAGCTTAAGTTAATAAAATCTTTAGTTGCCCCATACAAACTTAAGTAACTACCAGTAATTAATACTTTGAAATCTCCTTTGTTTTGTTTTACAAAGAAATCCATATGATCAGATACTTTATATTCAGAGACATTTGAATACTTAGAAGACATTGGAGCAATGTTTTCAAAATATTCATCATATGAATTATACCAAGGATTTTTTCCAGCAATTATATTTGTTTTATAAGCAAATCCTTCATTGATAAACAAATAAGAGCTATATTCTGTATATGAAATATCAGTTTCAGTAATAGCAGTGGTTGCTGGTAAATGAATTTTATTTACTAATGATGGCTTAGGTCTAGTAATATAGTGTCTAGTTATATCACTATCTAAATTATATTGATCAAAATAATTAAAATATTCTATCGTAGATTCCGTAGTTGTACCTTCCAAAGCCTTAGAGACATATTTATATGAACCACTAAAAGGCATTTTCATATATTCTACAAGTTCAAATAAATCATCTGCTCCAGCTAAATCAGATGCGTAAGAAGAATTTATAAATATAGAACTTGTTCCTCCTGTAGACAGAATAATACTTGGAACACTATAGCTAATGCTAGATGTATTATCTAAAGGCCAAACAGTATCAAAATTATTAACTAAGCTTTTTGTAACAGAAAGCTTAACATTATCAAATATTCTATAAGAAGTGGATCTTCTTATAGAAGAACTATAATTTGATACACTAGAACCAGTTATAAATCTATAGTCTTTTATATTTAAAGAATTAACAGAACTGCTAATTGTATTTATCAAACTAGCACTGATTGCATTTGTTCTTAATCTATCATCAATACTGTCTTTCCAAATAGTATTAATATTAGCAACATTTCTATCGTATCCGCTATTAGAAAACCCTGAAACTTCGGAATAGTTATCTTTATAACGAATGTCTATTGATGTTATATCTTTTTCTTTTGGATAAATTATTTGTTCATACGTAGAATTTAATATTTCAGATTTTGGAGTATATTGTCCATTTTCTAAGTTTTTAAATATATCGTGCGCTTGGAAAGTACTTTTTTCACTTAACTCTAATCTTGTTGATAGTTCATTATTGGCAAAGTATTTTTTATTATTATCATAACTAGAAATAATTTCTACAGGATCTTTAGAACCAGTTACTATAATATTGTGTTTTATTGGTTTATTAAATGTAACAACTGGCTCTTTATATTTTGTAAAAGTTAAACCTTTATTTCTTATAAATTCCTCTCTTGTTCCATCTTCATTAATTTTAATTTCAATTATTGGCTTATCTTGAACAGTAATATAATTTAATTTCTTTAAATATTTATTAAATTTGTTTTCTGCTGTTCTTGTTTGTTGCCAAGAGGCATGTTGATAAGGACCATTTAAATTTAATAAATAATCATTTAAACCATAAGAGGCAGTATAAGAAGATGAGTTATTAAATGTTATAAGACTAGATGATAAATCAATATCTAATTGTAAATCAGTGAAATAATAATCTGATGAAGCATTAGATCTGATGCCGAGATAATTTGTAAATTCCTGTCTATTAATTATTGTTGGGGTTTGTTTATCCCATGTTAATTGGAAACCGCTAGCTAGAATATTATTAGAAGTCCATGTAACTAAAAAATTAGAACCAGTATACTCTAAAGAGCTTGTTATATTGCTACCAAATGTTCTAGAAGGATATGTTAATTCATTATATTTTGAAGCATTAAAGAAATTAAATTGCAATTTCTTTCCTACATCATACATATAAGAAGGTTGTGGTGCAAAGATTTTGCCGTGATTAGGATTAGAAAATGGTAAATTTTTACCTATATTAATATTACCAATAAATAATATATTTTCTCCAGAACCATCACCAGAATTATCAATTCCCATTAATTCGCCATTACCAACTACGGGGGCAAAATAATTGTCTGTATCATATTGTGTATTATACCTTAATAGGGTAGTTTTAGATAACCTAGAAGATAAATATTTGGGGTTATTAGCATCAATTTTATAAAAATATTCACCAACAGTATAAACATAGTTACCTATTAAAAAGAAAAACCCTTCAGATTCTTCAGCTCGATAGACGTTTCTTTCACCATCAACAGGAGTATCGACACCGCCAGTAACATGTGAAAAAGTTTGTGTAACGGTATCATAACTAGAAACCGCTAGACTACTATCATATGAACTAGAACCAGATCTTTGACTTCCTATACCATACATCCATATTTTTGAATCGCTAGCAATAATTTTAGTGGCATGTCTAATATTTCGTATTGGTTGATTAGCAGGTGAAGTACCTCTAACAATAGTATAAAATGAATCATGTGGCACAGGAGTTTTTGATCCATCAGAATTTATTTTGATCATTGTCCAAGCGCGATCATCATTAAGATTACCACTTAAATCTTGACCTGCAACATATAAATCATAACCACTAGAATTTTGCACAAAAGTATGCACTAAAGGAGCTGTAGTCGTTATACCATCTTCTGGAAATCTAAACGACAATTGAGTATATAGCGATCCAACGCAGAATCTTGGCGATGCAGGATCTATACTAAAGCGTGTAATATTTCTTTCATTGTTTCTTCCATAATAAGAATCAGGATATATTGTGTCGCCGTTGTCATCTCTAAGAAAAGCATTTATTACACCTATATCTCCATTAGATTGAGTTAAATTATCAAATGTAAAAAATCTAATCTCTCTTCCGACTCTATATTTGTCACCTGTTTCTGAATCAGCAATATTTTTCAAACCGGCTTGAGTATAAGTATATGGATCGTTATTAACTTTTGCATTTGCAAAAGTATTCCATTGTTTTTTTGTTAAATTATAAATTGATATAGCGTTATTATTGCCATTATATATTTGATTACGATTACTATAATTTCTAGAGCCATGTGAAAAAATTAAGTAATCATGTTCATTAAATCTAGTATATAAAACGTCGTATGGTACCCACCAACTAGCAGTGTGTGGAGAACCATATGGACCATCAGAGCTACCAGCAAATACATCATAATATGTTTTAGTTTCGTAATTATAAGCAAAAGCACCATATACTGATGTTACGCCAGCAACAGAGCTTGTTATTTGTGTAAAATTACCAACAACAAATATAGTACTACCACTAATGTCCATACCGTGAATTGTCGTTGGATCTTCAACAACATATGGATAAATACTTGGACTATTAATCTTCATGCTATCTAGACAACCAGAAACATAAAATGGTGCTTCTGTTCCTCCATTAACAGCCGTGGCAGCATACCATGTATCTGGAAAAACAAAACTACCGCTTTCTAATAATGTTGGATCATCAGCAAAATAAACTCTCATTTTGCTATATAAATTACCACTAATAGAAGAACTAATACTACTAGAAAGGCTATAAGTAATGTTTATACCAGTATCATATGTTTGACCATTTGAAGAAGTGGGAATAACAGTGAAATAATATTTTTCGTTTGCTCCATAATTTGATGTGTAGCCAGAATCATATAGCGTACCACGATAATTCGTACTTGAAGAAATAGAATTAGACATGCTATATGGAAGTAAAGAAGTAATAGGAATTTCATATTCTATAAATTTAAGATTACCAGATAAAATAGATAAATCTAGACTATTATATTCATCATTTGAATAACCGCTAAAACTATTAGTATTCTCATTAGAAGCCTTTATCCATGTATAACCAGTATCGCTTCTAGGAATGGCATGAACAACAAATTCGTTATCATATTGATAATTTATGTTACTTCCACTCGCATTAGCAGGATATTTAGCAACATTTTTATTAACTTTATGATATGAAGGATTATTACTATCAATACTAGAAGTTTCTGCCAGCCATGTATTTAAAATTTTTCTAACTTTATAATTTCTATAATTAGTGCTGTTATAAGCAGAATATTCTTCTGCGGCTTCGTCTAAAGCACCTCTACTTAAAACCTCTGGGCTACCCGGAGCACTAAAACGCTCAACTATTATAGACTCATTCAAGCTTCTAGATGGCAAAGTTCTATCATAAAATCCTAGATTTATACCACTAACAGTTGCAATTGTAGACGAACCAGAAACATTTCCTTCTAACTGTGTAAAAGATTTATTATTAGTAATACGACCAGTACCCTGTAAAAATTCGTATGTTTTATTATAGGTATTTATTTTTTTAACTGGTTGAACAATCTGTCCAGATGCTGTAAGACTTGCAGAAGCAAATACAAATTCTGTATTTGATTTAGATTTAATAATATCTACAGGTTCTATGGAATTTTCAACTACTAATAATTTATCAGTTAAAAATTTATAAGGTTTATTAAATATTCTTAAAATATCTTTTTTGCCTTCATAAAAATTTTGCGTATCATCACTATAAAATGTTGGTGCTTTATATAAATTAGTATAATTTATTACTTGACGAATTTTTTCTCTATCAATATCGTTTTGCGGCTCCAGCGGAGTATTAACATATTCATCTCCAACTAAACCTTCTGTTGTTCTGGCAACTCGTTTTTTTAACCATAGACTTCCAGCAGGACTACTAGGAGCATTTTGTAATGTATATGAAAAATCAATACCATTTGAAGCAGCTAAGGCAACTATTTCACCTTTAAATTCTAATGTAGGTAATTTATTTTGGTATTTATTTCTTTGTAAAATAGTATTTTCAACAATATTTCTTACTTTATCAGAACTATTAGAAGAAAAAGGTAGTAACTGATAAATCATCTGTGAAATAGATGAATCTATCCATTTATAAAAATCAAAAAACTTTTCAAAATCTGGTGTATTTGAAACTCTAGAATAGAATAATTTTCTGAGATTGGTTAATTTGCTATATTCTTTTTTATATCTTTCTATTGGCTCACCAATTAAATTATTAAATTCATTGATAGTAGAGAACCAATTTATAATTTCATTATTAACAACTTCTGACATGCTCTTTTCTAGAGAAATATAATAGTTTATTGGTTTAGAGCTTTTTTCTCTAGTAACATCATCAGTTGCGGGTATCGATATAAGATCATTACCGTTTAAGTTTTCAAAAAATTGTAATTTTGCAGTATGTAAATAATCTTTATTAATAACTTGAGTGCTATTTGTTGGAAAATTATATCCCAATCCAGAAAATTTCTGGTTTGACATATATCCCAGCCAATCAAATGCAAAATTAAAATTATTTTGCTTTGAGCCAGAAGAAAAATCATTTATAGTGAATTGTCCTAAATTATTAGAAGAAGTAATATCAGAAAAATTCCAATTTAAGATAAGTGTATCGGCCTTAGTAAAAGTATTAACAGTGCCAGAAATATCATCTATTGTACTATATGGAGAAGATTTCAAATAATGCGGAACCCAAGTTGCATTCTTTACACCATAGTTTTCAATGTCATATGAATGCATTAATAATTCATCGTTAGAAATATAGTCTAACCAATATCTTACTTGTGAAACTTTAATATCACTTTTTTGTAGTGTTTCTTCGGTAAAATTATTTAAATGAGCGCCTGCATATATTCTTTTATTAGTTTGTAAGGAAGAAATAGCATTAGTTTTTGGTATTGATGCAGAAAGAACAAAAGAACTGTTCTGCTCTGTATCTAATAAACTATTAATTCCTACAAACTCTAATAAATAATCTTTATTATCGCTTCCTGTAACTGTATAAGCTTCATATAGATTTACTGGATGTACTCTAACGGCAAAATTCCATTTTGTATCGTCGTAGACATCATTATACCAACTAGACGTTAATTCTACTCCATACCCATCAAATGATCCGGTTAGTTTAAAATATACATCTTTGCTATCTAATTCTCTTTTTATAGCATATACTTGAAAATTATATTTTTCATTTCCCCATGTAAAATCATTTTCAAATGGTTCAGCCGTATGAATACCAAACAGCGACACTTCAGTAAAATTAGCTAGCCAATAATCAGTAAATTCAGTAGTTAATTTTTTGGGAAATATTATCTCTGCTTCTAAAGTTGTTGGTATATTGTATATATATGGATAAGAGCTAGAAACAACATTAGCTATAGAAGAGTTTTTTAAACTATAAGGCAAATAACCAATAGTTGTATTATCGCCAGAAATAATATTTTGAAATATTGTAGCTTCATATGTTTCTGGGCTGTTAAAATTAATAACTTTCTTGGGTCTAGAAGAGTAAATAAATTTATCTTTTATTTCAAACTCTGAGTTGTTGGCATAAAGGTTTATTTTTATTAATTCGTCATCTACACCAAAGCATCTAATTAGGTTTCTTAACGATTCCTCAGTGCCTTTTGATTTATATATGTGAGATAGGTTATTATAGATATTTTGATAAATAATATTTTTTACATTTGACAGTTTATCATCAAAATTTTTATTTTCGTTTTTAGAAAGGATTTCTTCAATGAATGTTGCTTCACTAAATAAATCACTAATTTCAAAACCATAAGATGATAAAATTTGATTAATAAACGGCTTTGGTTTATCAGATGATCCATCATATTTAATAGATTTTATATCTGGTAAACTTTGTATTTGAATGTGTAAGCTGTCAAAATAACTAGAAATAATTTGAATTAAATTTGATAAATCGTTTAGATCTTTGGACTCAGCTTCTTCGATTATCCAACTTGGTAAAGATTTATAAATATTACTAGAATTTTCTTGATCGTATATAGACCCAGAAATACTATATTCTTCTAAAATATTAACAACTAAATTATTGGAAGAATAGATTATTGGATCTTTTGTTTCTTTTGTAGAAAGAAAATATTCATCAATCGCAGATCCTGTATTTCTACAAGTTAAAGAATAATTATTTATATTACCATTAGATATTCTACCGGAATAATCCAAAATTATTTTATCAATTTCATTTATGGCCGAAGTATTAATAATACCTTCATTAAATTTAAAATATATACCAAGTTCAGTGTTGGAATCATCTGTATTAGATCCGCCACCTACAGAATCAAACCAATTTCTAAATATTTGTTGTGAACTCCTACATTCTTTCCAAAATCTAAATTCATCATAATAACCACAAGAAGAACCTAAAGTATTATAAATGGTAGAAACGCCCGAAGAATCTGCTTGATAGCAGCCAATATAAGCTTTTAATCCTAGATTATTTGCTAATTTAATATTTCCAGAAGAATTATAAACTTCTTTAATTTGTAAATTTCCATCTACATATAAGCATACTTCTAAATTAGAAGAATTATTTATATCATTTTTAAAAGTAAAAGCATAATGATGCCAATTATACGGATCAAAATTATAATCAATTGTTGTTAATGGTAATCCAGAAGTTCCTGAAATATATGAAACAGAAAAATTATTTTCATTTAAATTATAATTTTTTCTTATTGTTAATCTAGTATAATCGGAACTACCACTAGCTATACCATTCCATAAATCAAATAAACAATATTCAGCAGATGACAAAGCACTTCCAGATTCAACGGAATCTTTAAACCAAAACTCTATTGTATTACCAAACTGCGTAATTCCTAAATTAGACTCTCTATTCTTAGAAATATCATATATATTACCAGTTTCAAACTTATTATCTGCACCAGCGTTTGGACCACCAAATACAGAAATATATTGTGGTAAAGAAGAAGATCTAATATTGCTACTAACAACAACATTAGAACCACTTAATAATACATAACCAGTAGTTTTTGGATAAACATTATCTAATACATACAGATCAAATTGAGAAGAATTATTTTTCCATTCTTCTTTTTCTTTTCTAGAACCGTCATAAGGATATCTTTGATAAATATTTTTTATTGCATCTACATAATATTTTTCTGCAGAGCCATATCTAGCAAAATTTTCAGCTTTAGAAAAATCAACAGATGGTAAAAATCTATTTTTATCTTCAACAATCTGGTCTAAATATCCTTCAGATTCTGCTTGATCATATAATTGCTGTAATTGGCTATTACTAACAATTTTATCTGCTTTTTTATCAAATAAATCTTTTAATGACATTTTTAAGAAATCCTAAACTTAAATATATTTCTAAATTCTTTTAATTCACTACCGTCCCAAATAGCTAATTTTATACCATATCCATAATCTTTTTCAAGAATTTTCATATCAAAATCAAAATAATTTCCATTAGAATCGTATGAAGTCTTAGTATAAGCTAAAGAACCGGTTGAATAATCTACTATTGTATAATTATCATTAAATCTAAAAATTTTATAATATAAATTAGGAATTGTTATATTTTCAATGCTATCGTATGCTTTAGAATAAATTGTTGGTTGCCAATCTTGTTTTCTAATAAATATTTTAAATTTTGCCTGTTCATTATTATCATAATATGACTTTAAATTAAAAATATTGATAACATATTGTTCATCATTATTATAATCATAATTAGTTCTTTGATATACGTCAAAAGAACTAGAAAAACAAGGCACAAGAGAGGAGGAAATAAACCATTTATCATATACGACGCTAGCGGTTGTATTTAAAGAAACTTGTGATTTATAAACACCAGATAAGGGATTAGAAACCAACGAATAAGAAGCAGAAATTTGTTGTGTATATTCTGAATCAGAGTAGAATTTAACAATTAAATTGGGTGAATTATTAATGTTTTTTAATAAACCATTGATTTTATTATAAAAATATAAGTTCATTATATTATCTTCTGCCGATAGAAGGCTACTAGACGCATAAAAAGATATTCTGTCGTCGGTTACAGAAGGATTCCATCTAACTTCTAAACAAGGTCTATTAAAATAAAACTCAGATGTTCTTGAAGAAAATCTTTTAGTATAAAAACTTTCATTAGCTGTACCATTTTCAGCTGATCCAGATAGAAATACTAAAAATCCATTATTTTCTACAGTATTATTGATCCATTTTTCGCAAATATCAGTAACATCTAATTCAATATCTTCTAAGCCACTGTAAAATGATTGGCTTAATATATAAGAACCGGTATAATAATCGCCTCCTTGATTAAACCAATAATAGTCTCTTTGTGAAAATAACCAATTAGATCCTTCGCCGTTATAATACTGTGAAAAACCATAATCAGAATAAGAATCTAAATCAACGCCATAGCCTTCAACCCACGCGCCGCTAACTGGTGCTACGTTAACAGTAAAATTTCTTGGTACTGTAAAAGGATGCTCTACGTTAAACATTCTTAAATAAAATTTTGTACTACCAGAAGCGGGAATAGCACCAGAATTTCTATCAGAAATTATATTATTAATAGGGAATTCAATTAAAATTCTTGATTTCTCTAACGATGCAGATGTAGCTTGTCCTAGAATAGAGAAAATTTCTAAAGAATCTGCTGCACCCATATTAGCTTCTTTGGCTCTATTAATTAAACCCTCTACAAAAGCATCAGTTATAGTAGTATCTTTTGATGCAATATATCTTTTTATGGACATTAAATTATTGTTCCTTTTATATCATCATTAGGATATTTTAATTCTAAAATAACATTTAATGGAACTTTTATATATCTATTATCAGCAGAGGTGTTTTCTTTAAAAGAAAAAGATGCGTCAGAATAAACGCCACCAACTTTTTCTTCAATAACAACTCTTGTAACATCTAAAATACCATCAACTTTTTTTAGACTATCGTAAACGTTACTTATAGAAAAAGTTTCTCCAATTTCTGGTAATAAACTAAAATCTCTTTTTAATTGTGCTATTGCGTCATTTAAAATATCATACTTAGCTCTATCGGCTCTTCCGACAGCCTGAAAAGTTATTCCATAATTAACAATAATTCCATCTAAGATATCTATTGAATCATTGATCATTTTACTTTTAGAAATCCAAGTTTTTATATTATTTTTTACGCTAATGTTTGGCGCTGTTAAGAAACCATCTTCTCCAGAACAGACAACATATATATTTAAATTTCTTTTTAAAGAATTATCATCTCTTACTATGTTTACTCTCTTAATAGAGCCATATTTAGACGGCATAGAATAAATAAGACTTGTATAATCACTCTTTGTTACTGCTCTATTTTGAGTAGCAAAGGTATTTTTTATTCTTACTTTTAAATCTTCAGAATCTACTTCGGTATTATCTCCAAGAATTGGAGCTTCATTATTAATTTCAATGCTATTTTTAACAATTGATACCAATTCTGAGTCTAGAGAACTTTCGTTTTTAAATTGTAAATTAGCAGCAACTACATCAGTTAATGAATTAACAGAAAAGTTATTAAAACTATTACTGATATTATATCTATAAGTAATAGTTAATGTAGTATTGGAAGGAGAAATGCCAAATTTATCGCTTGTAGCTAACCTAGTAGGATCAAAGTATGTACTAGAAATGTAATCTTTTCCATGCATATTTAACACTACTTTACTAGGCTCAGTTAACATTGTGTTAGTGTCATTAATATAAGCTTCTGAACTAGCACCAAACTGTAATATTGTTTCTCTTAAGCTTTTTTGTATTACAAATCTTCTTGGTACCATGAATGGTTTTAAAACTTCTTTTGCTAATACAGAATCATTCGCATTTTTATTAGTTACAGACCTATAAATAATATTTTGTGATAGAAAATCTACTTCATAATATTCATGACCTTCAGAATCAGTAACCGATAAAATTTCAACAATATCTAATTGAGATAAGGTGACTTTACGAAATTTTTCATATGCCCCAATAGTTATTGTTTCCGAATCAATCACACCAGAAATAACTGGCCCTAGTGCTTTAACGGCATAATATAACGGTCTTCCAGTAGTTGGTTCTGTTCTTAATATTCTTATTTCATTGTTTGGATTATCAAAACGTACATCGTCATTTAATATAAATCTTGTGTTATTTCTAGTAGAAAATACACTTCCTTTTTTTAATACTGGTAAATATGTTGCATTTGGTCCTAAAGCAGTGGCATTTGCCGGAACGCTTATATAAAATGAAGCTATGCCCGTAGAAGAATTAGCACTTGAATGTTTGTAACCAAACTGATTACCAATTTTAATAACATTGTCAAATTCTGCAGCTGTATCTAAAAAGCTTTCATTGGCCTGATAATCTAGATAAAATGATAATATGTCACCAACATATGCTACCGTATCCATCATTAAAGAACCAAAAGATGCTTCACTAAAATCTTTATATGTATTTGGATAATATCTTTTAGCGTGCTCTACTAAATCATCTTTAATGGTTTGAAAGTCACGACTAGTATACTTTATTGGTACTATTTTTTTAGCCATTTATATTTCCTCTATATTAAATAGAGCTTGTATTAATAATTAGTTGATCTTCGGAACCAATAGAAGGAATTCTGTAATTTATTAAAACATAAAGAGCGTTTTCTGATTCTGGTATTGAATTTATAGATATATTAGTAATAATTATATAATCTAAATATTTATTTATTTGTGATTCTATCCTATCATATATTGTTTGCCTTAAATTTTCTGTATCTTGTTCAAACAATAGCGCTCTAATACCTGCTCCAAAATCCCTATTCATTATTCTTTCACCGGGATTGGTTAATAAAAGCATTTTTAAATTTTGTTTTATAGCTTCTTGTGCTTCCTTATTAGAAGCATATGGACCATCTATTTTATCAACTATTAATGGTAATATTGGTGAATAACCGCTCATTTATTTTTTTCCTATTAGTCTTTAAATGTATTTGGCGGATTGGTACCCCAAACATAATATCCTTCGCTAGATAAATTAATTTTTTCTTTTTCTGGTACTTGTTCACAATTTATATTTTGAGGATTGGTAGAATTAATTAACATTCTTTCTAGGAAAGTATTCTTAGATTTATCTGAGAGTTTTTTATCGTCGTCATACCAAACTCCCGATGCAAAATATACAGCTGCCAATATAAAACTATTATATGGAACTATACCTAGAACATATGGAGGTGGTAATGGTATTCCCAAAGGAATAGACAAAGCGGGTATCATAAGAGAAGATTGCTCAGGAGCAAAACTCTTAATTAATTTATATGCAGCATTAACTAGTGCTATATTAGGATCGCCTGTTTCCATAAATCCTTTAAAAATTTCTAAAGGAGTTTTTACAAGTCTTTCTCTTATAAAATCTTGCCAAAAGTTTTCATCATCAAGATTAACTATATCTTGTGGATTATTAGGATCTGCAATAATTTGTAAACCGTGTGCTTGTGTAATTTTTATTGAAGAGAAAAAAGAAAGTTTTGTTTTTCTAAATGAACTAACTACTTGTCTTCTTGTAGAAGTTGACAATACGTTTATCATAAATAAATAATTTAAATGATGATTTAATGGAACAAAATATTCAAATAAAACCTTGAATTCAATTGATTGTCTAAATTGTTCTTTAGTGCCATCAAATATTTTTACATATTCGCTAAGATTGGATTGTGATAAAGTTTTAACAAATATACCATCATCTCTAAAAATAATATATTTATTTAAATTGGTATAAGAATTATAAATATTTTTAAATACAATAAGATTATTAACAGGACCAGTTGCTGCTTCGGCAGTTACAATATTTCTATTTGTATCTTCTAAAATTCTTTTTGATAATTTAGCAAGAACATTTTGTTTTAATTCTTTTCTAACCGCATCAATAAATAAATCTCTTTTTAATGTAGTTTCTCTTATTTTTGTAGGAACATAATTTGGATTTCTAAATAAATATTGTTTATATAGATAACTCAAGAATAAGTTAAATACTGTATTATCATAACCTCTAATTTCTGATTCTACTAAATCGGCCATAAAGTTTATGAATGCTTCATTTTTTCTTAAAGATTGAGGATCATAAACGCCAAATACAGCGATTCCTCTTAATAGTATATCATGTAAAAATACTCTTAACATTAATCTATATTGACCAGACAACATGATATTTTGAGATTCTGTTGTTTCTAAATTTTCTAATTCATCTGTTCTAACAGGTACATTATTTTTAACTTTTTCCTCAATTATTTCATCTAAGCAGACAGCATCTCTTTTATTAGTTAACATTTCTCTCTTAACATCGTCTATGTCAAGATAATGTGGACGCTTTTTACAAGCCTTTTGATCACTAGTAACTTCTGTTTTTAATGCATCACCGATATAAGAAGTATAAGGTAAAATAACATTTTTTAATGATTGACCTTTTTTATCTTCTTCTTTTTCTACTTCTGGTAATTCATTTGTAATGACATAGGTTTTTAATAAAATATTTGATTCAGAAAGAATACTTTGTTGAATATTTTTTAAGCAAGAGGAGTTAGCTAATGCATATGGATTGCTTCCTACGACATCGTTAGACTCTTCAATAGTAATAATTTTATTATATAATGTTTTTTTATGATTAATAAATTCATTATAGGCTAGTTCTTTATTAAGAGAAACGAGATTTAAGTTTAATATATTTTTTAAATAATCAGTTATTTCTTCTGGTAATATTTGTCCATTTTTTATTTTTATATATGGAGTAGCGTTTTTATTTATTTGTATATCATATAATTCATATAATCTATTATTAGAATAATTTGAAAAAGAATAATTATTATCTATATTTAATTTAGAAGAATTAATACTATAATCAATTGAAAACTTAGGATAGGTAAAAGCAACATTGGAAACAGTTTGATAATATGTTTTAACTAAGCTATAATTTTTTATTGCTTCATTTAAGAAATTTAATACTTGTGTTTTTTCTTCTAAATTAACTGTTGAGGTAGTGCCTCTTTCTGCTGATGGTCTTCTACCATCATTTAACCAAACTAATATTTCTGTAGTAATGTCAACAGAATAAATTGTATTTATTAATGAGGTTAATTGATTTATATTGTTAGTTATGTATTCCATAACCGTTAAATATGTAGGAGCACCTTGAGAACTCAAAAAGAAAGCAGCCGCTTGATCTGAATTATTTAATCCTAGGACTGTTGCTGCTTTTTGTAAAGATTTAGCATCAGCAAGATTATTTCTTGCAAATAAATCAAAAACTTTTATTAATTTAGCAAAATCACTTTGAGCAGCATAACCTGCTGCCTCACCAATGTTTTGCAAAATATCAGAATTAGATAAAACAGAGGGATTAAGGAAAAAATCATTAATACCATTAGCTAAAAATTTACCACCAGTATATACAGTATAAGCAGCGAGTTTGTTTAAAAATCTAGTAATAAATAAATTTAAAGATTTTTCTGCAATTTCAATATTATTTCTTAATTCATTAGTAATAATATTAATATCTAATGATTGCTGTTGAAAACCATCTATATCAGCAAAAAGTTTATAATATTCATTAGTATTATTAATTGAATATTTATTATTTTGTAATATATCTTTTAATAAATAAAACATCAATATTTCATCTGGTTCGGTATTGCCATTTGCAATAGCAGTTGCATTTTCAGAAGAAAAAAGATTTTTTAAATTAGCTATTGAAGTTTCTGTTGGTTTAATTTTTCCTGTTTCTTCATCAAACACTAAAGTATTATTTTCTGTTGATTTTTTAATTGAATATGTAGTTCTATACCAATCTAAAGCCTCAGAATCAAATAAATCATAATAATCATTAAAAAAATCACCCAACATATCATTAAAATTATCTATTGATGGAGCTATATTTAGTGTTGGAGGTTTAGTTGTACCATCTGGTTGTTTAGTGCATCTCGTAGATGGTGCAGAAATGTTTAATATATCCTCAAGATTATTTGAATTTAAAGCATTCAATAAATCTTCTACTTCTTTTTCTTTTTTATTTTTTATATCATTTAATAAGTCATTTACCAACTCATCAGTTAAGCCTTTATCTAATAATAATCGTTCTCTTATTTTTCTTACAGCCCCAGCGTCACAATTATATCTTAATTCAAAAGAATCAATTGGCGCTCTGTTTAATAAATCTTGGCATATTGTAAGATTGATACCTGTATTTGAGCCAACTTTTTTAAATAAATCTTTTATTGTATCAATGTTATTTAATTTATTTGCCAAATTATAATCAGCATTTGGAGTATTATATTTTCTCTTAACTATTGAAATTATAACTTCATATACTTCATCATTAACAGAATATCCTAATAGCATCCTACATAATTCTTCAGGCGTTAAACAAGTAATAATATCATCTACTAAGTTTTTTAATTTTTCTGCTGCTTCTTGTTGTTTGATTGGATCTATTATACCATTATCATCCGTAATCCCATTAAATAAATCATCTAATAAACTATTAATGTTAGGATCGTTAGCGCCCAAGCCAGCATCAATAGAATTATTTATTCCTTCAGGATTATTTGTACCAAAGTTACTTTTTGGATTTGTTAAACAGCCTTTTATAGCAGAATTAAGCAATTGTCTTACTAAAAGAATTAATAATTCATTAACTATTTTTATTAATTGAGCAACTAATAAATCACTTAGTGATTGATTTCTATTAATAGTTGGTAATATTGGTAATTGTAATGAATTAATTTTTTGTAAAATAGAGCTTAAATATGGATTGCATATAGTTATCAATAGAGCATCTTCCACAAAGTCTCTAGCGCTCTTATAAACGCTTAATAAAGATTGCAAAACTTCTGGATCTAATTCTGTTGATAGGCATTTTAATGCTTCTGCAATAATTCTAGGCCAGTCAATTATATTTAAACCGGCCATTACACGATTACTTTTTTTCTTAGCTACTTGTAAAATATTATCTTTTGGATCTATTACAGGATCTGGGTCAAGACCAAAAAGTGCTCTCACGTTTGGATCTTGTATACCATTAAAATCGGCTTGTAGCTTTTTAAAAATATCTCCTTCGTTTTTATTAGCATCTCTACGTGCTTTTTCTAAAAAATCACTATATGTTTTTACTTCATTAGGCAATTTATTTTTTATAATATTGGTAATACGATCATAATTATTTTCTACACAATTAGCTAGATCGATTGGATTCATTCTGGCAGTAGAAATTTTAGGATAGTAGAAATTTTTTAAAAAATCTTCTACCAAAGCTTCGGGGAGAAAGTTTCTACCAAATTGCTTAAGATCTTCTATGCCTTTTTCAACAGCTTTAGCATTATTTTTAATATCGGTCTGAATGCCTGTAGATAATTTTTGAATATTTTCTTTTATTTTATTTTCAGAATTAATATTTGTTTCAGATGTTTCATCAGTATTAGAAAAGAAATTAACCAAAGAAGACTCATTGGGAAATTCAAAATTAATTTCAGGTGTTTCTATATTACTAAGCGCTTCTACTATTCCACCAAACGGAGGAGGTGGTAGCAAATCTATTGGTATAGATTTAATATAATTTATTAGAGTTTTGTTTGTGACTATTGGATCTTCTAAAAATGCTAAAATACCTATATTTAATATTTCTTTTTGATTAGAAGGATTTGTAAATTCAATATATGATAAATTTAATCCCTCTTCTATATATAAAGAAAGTTTACCATTCCAAATAAAATCTGGATCTGCTAAAGAAATAAAATTTAATAGTTCATCTTTTGCTGTATTAACTACACTAGCGATATCTCCTGCTCTATCCAATGGTGTCTGCGAGGACAATAAATTTGTACTTATATTATTTTCTAATAATTTATTTACTAATTCATAAAACTTAATTAAATTAGATAAATCTTTTATTAGATTAACATCCACCGCAGGCTCAATGTACCAACCGTTTATACCAGCAGCAAAAGCTATTTGTACTTGCTTTATTCTATTAGCAATCTTATTTATATGATTTTTAAAATCAATAAACGAGGAATACTCAATTACAGTATGAGGCACAGTTGCACCATCTTCAGCTGGTCCTTCGCCTATTATTCCACCGCCTGTTTTTGGAAGTCTATTAAAAATATCTCCCGTGCTACTACCAAGATTTTCATTTGGTATGAGAGGATTAGATAAAACAGAAGTTAATGATTTTCTAATACTTCCACTTTCTAAATATTTTTTTGGTATTGTTACTAAAGCTCTTAATGTAGAGCAAGGTCTTAAAGGGAAAAAATATTCTTCTACTTGTGCAAATTGATAAAAATTATTTAATAGAGTTCTAACATAATCATCAGTAAAGACCTTGCCATTTTCTTGTAATATTCTTTTAGTACCTAAAAAGTATGCTTCATCAAGTTTTGTTAATAAATCTTCTTTTCCGTCTACTTTTTCATATGGCAATTCATAATGAATAGAAAACTTTCCAGTATATTCATCATAATATACTAGATTAGGTCTTTTATCCTTCCAGTTTGTTTGTATAGAAAATTCATCAGCAGTAAAATTAATATTTACTTCACAAAAAGGCTTTGTATTTTGCAATGCTTCTAGAACTTTAGTTTCTAAAAATCCTATTTCTTCATTGAATTTTACTTTAGTCCAAATGCACTTGTACCCTACGGCATGTTCTAAAACAATTACTTCTGTATTTACTGGTAGGGTTCTTGTACCTGTATTAAAAGATAAAATACCTTTGGGAGCAGAATCGTTTGATTTTATAAAAAAAGCATTTTCTCCGCGTATCCTATGGGTTGGCGTTTTACTTATTTGAGGTATTTTAATATTTTCAAAAAAATCCATAATTAGTTTAGTTTATGATACTTGCTGGTAATGCAATTTTGTGATCCTTCTGATAAATAGTCAGTAGAAAACAAACTTAAATTATATACTTGTTTATTATTATCTAGTTTTACTATTCCATTCATAGTAATACTAAAAGATTTCATTGCTAAATTAACTTCTCTAGATTCTTGTGTTGGTTTTGCATAATAATCTGTGTAGTGTTTATGCGTTTGTACTTGTCTATTAAAAGCCTCTTGTGCCTGCATAAAAGTAAGTAATATACCCTGTAAATCAAATATTCTAGATGATAGTACTTCTAAAGCTGATCTAAGATTATTGCCTTTAACCATTGGTTGCATATCTTCATCGGTATAAGTATTATCTTTAGCTATTAATTGTACACCATTAATGGCAAGTACAGAGTCGTTTGTAGAAGTTATAGCATCTGTTTTAGTGACTATTTTTACACTTTCTCTGCCAATTATTCTAATGTCGTCTGCTTTCATAGCAACAGCAGATCTAGCAACACTATATGCTGCATTGCCTCTAGGAATATTAAAATAAGCGTCTATATCACCTTTTTGTGTTAAATAAATTCTTGCAGAATCAGCACCAAAATTAGGATTTACAGGACCATTTATTACACTTGTTTTTATAGATGAAACGCGACCAGCAACTATATCTATAGCTCCACTTTTATTATGTCCTTTACCGCCATAGCCGCTTTTTAAGCCTCCGGGTCTATCTCTACCTAAAACTATAAAAGAATTGCTATTTCCTTTTATAACTACATCATTGGGAGCTTGATTATATGCCGGATTATTATTAGGTTCGTGTTTTTCTGTATTTCCAAAACCTTGTGGCGTTGTTTTTTCATTTTCAGTAGGCATATTATATCTCTATTAAGCTTTTGAAGCGTTTGAAGGTCTTGGTTTGTTAGCGGCAGATGGCTTTCTTGGTTCTACTGGTGCTCTACGTTTTGGCAACAAAGAACCGTAAGATCTAGCTAATAAAGTTAATTTATAAATTTCTAATTCTATCTCATATTTTTTTTGTGGATCAGTCTGGCTATTAGCAGAATTAGTTAAATCTTGTATATTTTTTTCTATAGGTAAATATTTTGCTTTTAATTGTTCTCTCTTGCTTTCATAAAAACCAGCAGGAGCCTTGGGAGATACATATACATGATATGAAATACCTTGTAATTTTCCATAGCTTCTACTGTTTGGAATACCGTTTTTATTATCACCACCAGCGCTAGAGCATAATGGATCATCGGCATCCCCCAACATACGTATAGAACCGGGTCTAATTACAGTTACGTGTCCATGACCCCCGCTAATAACACAAAAGCCCATATTAGCGGCTATTTGTGCTTCTATCGCTGTTACTTGACGCCAACCGCGCTTTTTAGCAGCAGCACTTTGTAAATAGCTGGTCATATTATCAGCATTTTGTGGTCTATAATCTTTTTTCCATTTGTCATTTGTGCTTATATCATGATCAGCTTCTGGTATTTGTTCTCTTTTGTTTGTAAGCCAATATACTCCACCATCTGCCCCCATAGCTCTAGTAACATCATAAACAAGAATGTTACAAAAGGTATCTTTTTTAAAATCACCAGATACATCTCTTATAACATATCTTGGATTATTTTCAACAGAAAACTGATCAATAACCCTAGCATATAAATCTGGATTTGGATTTAATGGGTTACCTTTAATTGCGGCATTAACTGGGATTGATATATCTAGTTGCTGTAATTCAGCCGCTGGTCCTGCTGGCGGCGGCGGTGCGGGGGGTATATTTTGTCCAAGTAAACCGCCACTAATTAGTCCGTTGAATTGTCTTAAAATACCACCTAAAGGAGAATTAGCTAAATCAGCAGCAGTTGGAACTGGGCCAACTCTATACATGATTACGCCATCAGTTCTAGTTTGTAAATTACCGTATGTTACAAATACTATATCACCTAAAACTGGGGTCTGATTGACCGTGGGCGATAATGTAAATTCATTATAATGTAATAGTATTTTATCTTTTCTAGCCTGATCAAGACCAGCAATTTTTTTATCTATTGTACTGTAAGGATTTGTAAGATTAGAGTTTAAATTTGGTACTCTAACTTTATATCTTTTCTCCATTTGACCGGGAGAAAATATTTGTCCCAAAGCAGCAGTAAGCCATTTAGCAGAAGTTAATAATGAAAAACCAGACCCGTTTTCAAACTTAGATGGATCGTCAATAACTTCTATGACACTACCATAAAACCCGTTAACACCATCTACGATATTTGGAAGATAGTAATCGGTAATAATTTCTCTTACAACTCCATCTACGGTTGTAGTTTTAATATCAATAAACGGTTTAGATCTATCAACAGTTAAAGGATTAATACCTTGTGGTAACACTTACTATCCCTCTTTAATTAAATCAAATAGGTTATCTTTTTCACTTTTGCTTAAACCATCTTTAACACCATCACTTCTTTGTACTAAAGCAGCTATTTTTACTAGCTGCTCATTAGAACGTTGTAGTGTTTCAAGATACATAGCAGCTATTTCACCAAAGTTTTTATGAGTATATTTTTCTTCTTTGTGCTTTTCCATAGTAACTATAAGATCTTCTAATAGTTTAGTAGTTACCGCTCTGTCTTCTTCGATATTTTTAGTGCTATCAATTATATATTGTTCAAGACTTTTTCTATTACTCATCACTATAAATCCTTGATTTTACATGAGAAATATTACCATTATACCAATTCTTTTGAAATTCATAATATTTATATTTAAATTTCTTAAGATTATTTACAACCTGTTTTGTGTTTAAACCAGTTATTTCTCTCATATACAAATAAATAGCTTTTTTATTAAAAATTTCTATGTTTTCGCTTTCTTTAAATAATAATAATATTGCTTTATATACTTTAATTTCATTTTCTTTTAACCTTTTATCAAACCAATTGTGCATTTCACTTTCTAATGCAGCCCAAAATTCCTCTTTTTCACGATTAATAACGTATGACTCTTCATAAACTAAATCATTTTCTTGCGAAGTATCTTTAATATCTTCAATGTAAATTTCTTTTTTATTATTATTTTTTTTAACTTTATGTATAAACCAATTTTTTGTAATTACAGAAAAATATGAAAACGCTTTTGATCCTCTGGAGGAATCATATTTATCTAAAATTGTAGTTAAAAATATTTTGCATTCACTTTTTAAATCATCAATATTTGGTAATGAATTAAACTTATAGGTATATACAATTTTTTCTACCATTTCATGAAAAGCAGGCTCAATTAAGGTAGTATATAAATAAGTTTTTTTATTATTATCACAGATAGAAGCATATTCTAGAATTGCTTCTTCGTGTAATTTAGTAAAATATTGATTTTTAACTACTTTTTGTTCTTGTTTAACGATAGGTTGTTGTTTAGGAGTAACTGGAAAAGTAATTATTTTTTTTTCAATCTTTAAAACGCTTTTAAGTTTTTTATTCTTTTTTAAAGGTTTATTAGATTTTGGTAATTGTTGCTTTTCTTTCTTTAACTTCTTCTTTTTCGTTAAAAGAATCTTCTTTTTCTTGTATTTCTTCATTTTCACTTTCAATAATTGAGTTCTTATATACACTGCAAGCATCAATAACTATTTTTGTATTAGTAATAGCAGAAGCCAAAACAGGATCTCCATAATAATTTTCCATTTGTAATAATGGTTGCAATAAAGCAATATATTCATTTAATAATTTCTGTAATTCATCTACGTTATTTACACCATAATATAAATTTTGCACTAATTTACGAGTATACCAAACAAAAATTATATTAATAGCAATAGATATACCTAATATTATAGACGTAAGAAAAATCATATTACATTGTCCTATTCTTATAGTCACTCTGACTATCTAGCAAAAGCTTTCTGTTGTCTTCTATCGCTTCTTTTACTCTAGTACCAGCCGCCGTTTTTTCTTTATCTCGCTCTGGTAAAGATGTAAGAAGAGTTGGGATTTTGTTAATTGTATTGATAGAATGACAATCCACACATTCTGTCAATATATCATTAACACCATGAAAAGACTTAAAGGTGCTTTCACATTTATTACATTTATACAAGTATAATGGCATAAGACTATTGTTGTTCTAAACCAACTGAAGTGATAGAGGTTGGCGGATTTGAAACAACCAACTCATCTTTTTCTGATACTAAAATAAAAGATTTTAAAATAGGAACAATGTCAGTTTGTTCCATTAAGCTTTTTTGTAATGCTACCATTATGCAACTTAGTGCTTGATCAGATAATTTCATATTATTCTCCTTTTAAAACAGCTGATTGATTGTAAGCCCAATCCCAATTGCTTCTAATCATTTTATTATACTCCCAAATTTGATTTAATATATTTGTATTGATATTATTAGATTCTAATGTTTTTATTAGAGCATTAATATCTTTAGGAAAACACGTTCCACCAAATCCTCTATCATTATCTGGACCGGGAACCTTTGTATGTGAAAAGCCAATCCTAGAATCGCTGCAAACTCCATTAACAAGGTTAGTATAATCTAAACTAAGTTTTTGCGATAGATCATACATTAAATTAAAATATGCAACTTTAGTAGCTAAAAATGAATTAGAAAAATATTTAATTGCTTCAGATTCATCACTAGAAACAAAAATATTTTTTGTTTTTGAATTAATTTTATAAAATATTTCAGAAACTTGTTTACTGTATTGTATATCACCGCCAAAAATATTTCTTTCTGCGTTTCTTAAATCTTCTACTGCATTAGCTACTGTTAAGAATTCAGGATTATGAATTATTTTTAAATCTTTTCTAGTATTTTGTATATTTTTAGTTGTTTCAATTGGAGTTGTAGATTTAATTACAAAAATACTATTAAGATTTTTTGGTAAATTAATAAAAAAGTTATTTAAAATACTTAAATTACATGATCCTCCTTCAGCATTAACCATAGGAGTAGGCAGACATATAAATACAATATCACTATTAATAGTTTCTTCTAAAGAATTAAAACTTTTTTTAGGATCTATATCATATATCGCTAAATTATAA
>Ga0315904_10002463_pt1 | contig 28645 bp, 28 predicted proteins | sample LakEriMetagenome_6_FD_203529 | JGI IMG/M metagenome (GOLD analysis project Ga0315904, IMG submission 203529) | Freshwater fungal communities from buoy surface, Lake Erie, Ohio, United States - Buoy 12 MA120 | ecosystem: Environmental > Aquatic > Freshwater > Lake | place: USA: Lake Erie, Ohio...
CCGAGGGTGATTTCCACGCCGCCATGACCTTTGCCGCGGTCTATAACGCGCCGGTGGTGATGAACGTCGTCAACAACCAGTGGGCGATCTCGAGCTTTTCGGGCTTCGCCGGGGCGGAGCGCAGCACCTTTGCCAACCGCGCGGTGGGCCATGGCATCGCCGGGATCCGGGTCGATGGGAACGATGCGCTCGCAGTCTATGCCGCCACCCGCTGGGCCGCCAATCGCGCCCGCGCCAATGGTGGGCCGACGCTGATCGAGCACTTCACCTACCGCGCCGAAGGGCATTCGACTTCCGATGATCCGGGTGCCTACCGGTCAGCCCATGAGCGCGAGGAATGGCCGCTGGGCGATCCGATCATGCGGCTGAAGCGCCACCTGATCGCGCTGGGCGAATGGTCCGTGGAACAGCACACGGCGATGGACGCGGAACTGGTCGATCTGGTCAAGGCGGCGACCAAGGAGGCCGAGAAGAACGGCATATTGGGGCACGGCCTGCACCACCCGTTCCACACCATGTTCGAGGACGTCTACAAGGAGCTGCCCTGGCACCTTGAGGAACAGGCCGAGCAGGCAATCCGCGAACGCCAGATCAAGTGGCCCGAATGGAAGCCGGAATGACCGAGGCAGCTACTACAACACGCCGCCTCAACATGATCGAGGCGATCAACGAAGCGCTCCACGTGATGATGGAGCGCGATCCCAACGTCGTCGTGTTCGGCGAGGACGTCGGCTATTTCGGCGGCGTGTTCCGGGCGACGGCGGGGCTGCAAAAGCAGTTCGGCAAGAACCGCGTCTTCGATACACCGATCAACGAATGCGGGATCATCGGCGCGGCGGTGGGGATGGGGGCCTATGGCCTGCGTCCGGTGCCGGAAATCCAGTTTGCCGACTACATCTATCCCGGGCTGGACCAGCTGATCTCTGAAGCAGCGCGGCTGCGCTATCGCTCGGCTGGCGAATTCATCGCGCCGATCACGGTGCGCTCACCCTTCGGCGGCGGGATCTTTGGCGGGCAGACCCACAGCCAGTCGCCCGAGGCGCTGTTCACTCATGTCGCCGGCCTCAAGACGGTTATTCCGTGCACGCCTTATGACGCCAAGGGCCTGCTGATCAGCGCGATCGAGGACGACGATCCGGTGATCTTCTTCGAGCCAAAGCGGATCTACAACGGACCATTCTCCGGCTTTTACGACAAGCCGGTCGAGCCTTGGGCCAGGCACGAAGATAGTGAAGTGCCGGAAGGCTATTATACCGTCCCGCTTGGCAAGGCCCGGATCGTCCAGGAAGGCGAGGCGATGAGCGTTATCGCCTATGGCACCATGATCCACGTGGCTCAGGCAGTCTGCCGCGAGAAGGGCATCGATGCCGAGATCATCGACCTGCGCACCCTCGTTCCGCTCGACATTGAGTCTGTGGAAAAGTCTGTGAAGAAAACCGGCAAATGCCTCATCATCCACGAGGCGACCCGCACCGGCGGGTTCGGCGGTGAACTTTCGGCCCTGGTCCAGGAGCGCTGCTTCTATCACCTCGAAGCTCCGATCGAGCGCGTGACCGGCTTCGATACTCCCTATCCGCACAGCCTCGAGTGGGCCTATTTCCCCGGTCCCGTCCGCATTGGCGAGGCGGTTGATCGGCTGATGAAAGCGTAACGACCATGGGCAAGTTCACGTTCCGCCTCCCTGATATTGGCGAAGGCATCGCCGAGGCCGAGATTGTTTCCTGGCACGTCAAGGTTGGCGACCGGATCGAGGAAGACGGCAAGATCGCCGACGTCATGACCGACAAGGCCACGGTCGAGATGGAAAGCCCGGTTTCAGGCGTGGTCCTGGAAGTTGCCGGGGCCGAGGGTGACATGATCGCGATCGGCTCGCCGCTGGTGGTGATTGAAACCGATGGCGAAGAGGAGGTCGAGGAGCCTGCTCCAGCGCCAAAAGCAGAGGCCGCGCCCGTTGCAGCAGCCGCTCCGGAGCCCGTAATCGAAGCTACGCCAGTTCCGCCGCCGCCAGCACCAGCGCCAGCGCCAGCACCTGTCCTGGTGCAGCCAGCGGCGCAGGCTGCAAAGGTCCTTGCCAGCCCAGCCGTCCGCGCCCGCGCTGCAGATCTCGGGATCGATCTCGCGCAGGTGAAACCGGCCGAGGATGGCCGCATTCGCCATGCCGATCTTGATGCATTCCTGGCCTATAACGCGGCCGGCGGTTTCCGCGCGCCTGGCGGCAAGCGGGCCGACCAGCAGGTCAAGGTCATCGGCCTGCGCCGCCGCATTTCCGAAAACATGGCGGCGTCAAAGCGCAACATCCCGCACTTCTCCTACGTCGAGGAATGCGATGCGACCGCGCTGGAAGAAATGCGTGCTCAGCTTAATTCGGCTCGGGCCAACCGGCCCAAGCTGACGCTGCTCCCGCTGCTGATCACGGCACTGTGCCGCGCGCTGCAAGACTTCCCAATGCTCAACGCTCGCTTCGACGATGAAGCCGGTGTGGTTACCCGCTTTGGCGCAGTTCACCTGGGCATGGCGACCCAGACCGATGGCGGGCTGATGGTTCCGGTAATCCGCGATGCCCAGGACAAGAACCTATGGCAACTCGCCGCCGAAATCACGCGTCTGGCCGAAGCTGCCCGCAACGGCACGGCCAAGAGTGAGGAACTTTCCGGCTCGACAATTACGCTTACCTCGCTGGGGCCACTCGGCGGCGTAGCGCACACGCCAGTGATCAATCGCCCCGAAGTGGCGATCATCGGCCCGAACCGGATCATCGAACGGCCGATGTTCGTCCCTGATGGCATGGGTGGCGAACGGATCGAGAAGCGCAAGCTGATGAACCTGTCGATCAGCTGCGATCACCGCGTGGTTGATGGCTGGGATGCGGCCAGCTTCGTTCAGGCGATCAAGCGCCTGATCGAAACGCCGGTATTGCTGCTGGCGGACTGAGGTTCAGCGCACGATCGCGCTGTAGGCGATCCGGCCCTGGCCGCGTGATGCGGTGCGGGGATCAACGCGCCAGCGCACGTGGGTGACGTCTTCGGGGTTAGCCAGGCGATCGCCAGCGTAGATTGCGCCAAGCTTGCCCCAGGTGCGGCCGCCGTCGATCGAGACTTCCTCGTCGCCATTGGCGCTGCCCTGGTAATAGACCGAACGGGGCAGGGGATTGGTGACGACGAAACCGCCATCGCCGCCCATCTTGTACCAGCGCACCACATAGACCACGCGGTCACCGCGATTGAGTTCGCTGGCTGGCTCAAGCATCCGGCCGGCCTTCTGAGTCACCCGCTCGACAAATACGGCGCTGTCCAGCGAGACCGCCGGAGCGGCAAGGGCCGGTGCGGCCGAGGCGATGCAGATGAAGCCGGCAAGTGCGGCGCGGACAGTGCGATTCATGGCGATAAGCCCCCGGTTGTTCGCCGACGCTTGTCGCAAAGAGGGGCAAAGGAATGGTTAATTCGGCCTTAGCCATGATGCGCGCAAATTGCTGCGTGAACCCCGTTGACAGCCCCGGCTCGAGGCCCTAGTGGCGCGGCTCCCAAGTGGCTGCGCGGGTGTAGCTCAGTTGGTTAGAGTGCCGGCCTGTCACGCCGGAGGTCGCGGGTTCGAGCCCCGTCACTCGCGCCACTTGGGACGTTCTTCCTAGAAAGCTTCGGAATAGTCCACGGCCTGGCTGCCGGCCGGCAGGTGGACCAGCATACCGTCGTGCGCCAGGCGCAAGTCGCCCGAATAGATCTTCGGCGCATCCCCCACGAACAGCCGTTCGATCAGCTTGGCCGGCGGGGCCGGGACCATGTGATAGAGCACCAGCGCCTTTGCGCCTGCTTCCTTGGCGGCGCGCGCCGCATCTTCCGGGCTGGCGTGATAGCCGGGGATGTCCGCCATGATCTTGGCCGAATCAGCCCGCCCGCGCTTGGCGAGTTGGGTCTGCATCGCCCCGATCAGCTTCGGGTTGAGCGCTTCGTGGAACATCACGTCCGAGCCCTTTGATGCAGCTACGAAATCGGGGGCGTAAATGGTGTCGCCGCTGATCGCGATTGAGCGCCCCTTGTAGTCGAGCCGATAGCCGAAGGCCGGCTTGATCGGATCATGGATCACCCGGACCACGGTGATTTTCACGCCGCCCTGGTCATAGACCACCTTGCTGGCCTGTCCCTCAGGCAGGTCGATGATCTGCGCCGTTCCGCCAAAGCCGCCAGGGCGAGCAACGGCCGGCCCATGGTGAGCAATCCGGTAACCGCTATCAAGCTTGTAGGCCTGGATCAGGCCGCCAATGACCTGGTCGGTCCCGGCTGGCCCGCTGACGGGCAGCGGCGTGCCGCGCGATCCGGCGATCCAGGCCTGGAGCAACAGTTCGCCCAGGCCATCGATATGGTCAGAGTGCAGATGGGTCAGATAGGCACCCTGCAAGCGGTCCATCGGGAAGCCCATCCGGCCGAGCTTGCGGATCGATCCTGCACCGGCATCAAAGACAAAGCCCTGGCGGCCAGCCAGCACGGCCAGACAAGGGCCAGCCCGGTCGGCATCGGGCATGGGAGAGCCTGAGCCGCAGACATAGACATGGATGCCATCGGGCAACGCAGCGGATCGGTCGACGCCGACATTCTGCTCGATCGCGGTATCGAAGGCACGCTGGGCCAGGCGATCGCGCGCCGCCAGCAGGATTAGCCCGATCATCAGCAGCAGCCCGGCAATGCCGAGGCCGATCTTGCGTTTGGTGGTCACCCTGTTCTCTCCCCGCGATGCTTGGGCAAAGGTTGCCGAAGGGGGCCGGTTACGGCAAGTGGCAAATGTGACCACCCGGCTTGCCCTGGAAGCGACGCTTGCGGCGATCGAGCCTGCGCTCGCTGCGGCGCAGCACCCCTGGTGGATCCTGGGCAGCGCAGCAGTGGCCCTGCACGGTGCCGAGCTGGACGAGATTCGGGATGTCGACGTCCTGCTCGATTCGCGCGATTGCGCGGCGGTGTTCGAGCGCCTCGGCATTGCGGTCCGGCCAGGGCAGGGTGACGGCCAGTTCCGGTCGGAAGTCTTCCAGCGCTGGGATCAGGCCAGCCTGCCGGTCGAACTCTTTGCCGGCTTCAAGCTGTTTGAGCAGGGGGCGTGGCACGAACTGCTGCCAGAGAGCCGCATGGCCGTGCTGGTGGGAGAGGTTGCCGTTTACGTCCCGGAACGTGCCGAACTGATAGCCATCTTGCAGCGCTTCGGCCGGCCAAAGGATTTGCTGCGGATCGCCGCACTCAGCCCCAGCGCCCAGTCTCCATCCAGATCAGGAAGCGCCTGAGCGGCAGCAGCCAGACTACGCCCAGCACAATATAGACCGGCGTCTGCAGCAGCGCGTGCCATTCGGTGATCAGCGGGGCGACATAACGTGCCACGAGCAGTCCATAGATCAGCAGCACGGTCAGCAGGCCAAGCACGCCTACGGGAATTCGCCAGGTTGGTTCGGTGCGCATCAGAAGGGTCCGTAAAGGCGGGTGGGGGTGATGACGGCGTCCAGCGCACGGTCATGCGGTTCGTTGGGCAGTTCATCGACCAGCTGGCAGTCCCAGGCGAGGCCAATGGCAAGCTGCGGTGGGTGGTCAGCCAGCCAGCGATCATAATGCCCGGCGCCCAGGCCCAGACGGCCGCCGCGCTCTGAGAAGCCGACGAGAGGGCAGAACAGGACATCGGGCACCAGGGCAGGGCTTTCGCCTGCCGGCTGGTGCGACTTGAAGGGATCGGGCTCCAGCAGGTCTTCAACGAATGGGTTGCTCCATTCGCGAAATTCCATCGCTGCATCGCGACCGGCGAACCAAGGCAGGGCGATCCGGTGGCCACGCTCGAAAAACCAGCGAGCGTAGTGGCTGGCCGGGGCTTCGGCCGGCATTTCGTGATAGAGCCCGATCACGGTGCCTTCGGCAATCAGGCAGACAATGGCTTCGGGCGGGCGGCGGAACAGCAGGCCCAGCTGCATGGCCGGAATGGCGGCGACATGCTCACGGCGGCGTTTCTTCAGTTCGGTGCGCAGCACCTGCTTGTCGATCACGCGTGGCTCCGCGAAGGGGTGGGTGACGGGACCACCATGGGCCGTTGCCGGGAAATCCTCTGACGCGTTCACGTCAGGTGGGAACCATGTGTGCCGGACCTCTATGCGAAATAGCGGCCAGACCAGGGACAGCCCCCATTGGATTTGCTTATAGCCTCAGGGATTTTCGAAGGCTCGCACCGGGCAGTACCCGTCGACCCCTAGATAGGGTGGATTGCTTCAACCCTCAAGGGCCAGCGCGCAAGCTTCCAGTTTTGCCGCGATAGCCTCAAGCCGGTCGGCCTGGCTATCGTCGAATGCCGGAGCGGGTGTGGGTGCGCGGGAGGCGGACTTGGCCTCGTGGACCTCATCGGCCAGGAGCAACGCGGCGAACAGCAATTGGCGGGTTTCGTTGGTACCGGCCGCACCCATTGACTGGATCTTGGCATCGATCGCCTGGCCCAGACCTGTAACGTGGTCTTCCTCACCCGCGGCGCAGGCGACGGTATAATTGCGGCCGCCAATGGTCAGGGTCACATTGCTCATCCCTGTGCCCCCTCAATCAACTGGTCGAGTTCGGTGAGGGAATCGGTTACCGCCGCGCGCAACCGGTCATGGCGTGTTCGCAGGTCGGCCAGTTCTTCCGAACCAGCCGAGTCCCTTGCCCCCCGACGCGTGGCGGCTTCAATCCGCTCAAGCGCCGCTTCGATCCGCGCCAGCGCGCGGCTGCTGCGATCCCCGCTCATGGTTAAGGGCTAGCGCAATTGATTGCCCCCGCAAAGAGCTTGGGCCACGCTTTCCCACCATTTGCGTAGCGGCAGGGCTGACCTGTGCTTGACGGGGCGGGGTGCCTCCGCAAAGGAAGCCCGACATCGAATCGGTGGCCTATTCCTGCCCTTTTCGGGAGAGCCCAAGCATGACCCTTGATCCGTCCCGCCTTGCGCCCATGGCCAATGCCATCCGCGCGCTTTCGATGGACGCGGTTCAGGCGGCCAATTCGGGCCACCCCGGCATGCCGATGGGCATGGCCGATGTTGCCACCGTGCTCTATTCGCAGTTCCTGAAGTTCGATCCCGCCGCGCCGAAATGGCCGGACCGTGACCGCTTCGTGCTCTCGGCCGGACACGGCTCGATGCTGATCTATTCGCTGCTGCACCTCACCGGTTATGCTGCGCCGACGATGGCTGATATCGCCAATTTCCGGCAGTTGCACAGCCCCTGTGCGGGGCATCCAGAGAACTTCGAGCTGGACGGGGTCGAATGCACCACAGGGCCGCTTGGGCAGGGCCTGGCCATGGCGGTTGGCATGGCGATGGCCGAACGGCACCTCAACGCCGTTCACGGCGCTGATCTGGTCGATCACCGCACCTGGGTGATCGCGGGCGATGGCTGCCTGATGGAAGGCGTCAACCACGAAGCCGTCGGTCTGGCCGGCACGCTGAAGCTCGGCAACCTCAACGTGCTGTGGGACGACAACAACATCACCATCGACGGCGATACCGCGCTATCGACCTGTGAAGACATTCCCGCCCGTTATGCCGCCAGCGGCTGGCACGTCACGGCGTGCGACGGACACGATTTTGCCGATATCGCCCGCGCTCTGGCCGAAGCTGCCGCCGATCCGCGCCCCACGCTGGTCGCTTGCAAGACCGTGATCGGGCAGGGAGCCCCCAACAAGGCCGGTTCGCACAGCGTCCACGGTGCGCCGCTGGGAGCCGATGAAGTGGCAGCCACCCGCGAAGCGCTGGGCTGGACCGCCGCGCCGTTTGAGGTGCCGGCTGAAATCCTCGCCGATTGGCGCTCGCTCGGTGCAAAGGGCGCTGCCGCCCGCGCCGAATGGGAAGCGCGCCTGGTTGCGTCGCCTAACCGCGCAGCTTTTGAGGCTGGTCAGGCGGGCCTGAAGGGCAAGACTGCTGCCGCGCTGCAGAGTTATATCGACGGCCTCATCGCCAATCCGCAAAAGGTCGCCACCCGCAAGGCCAGCGAAATGGCGCTCGGCCCGCTGACTGAGCAGTTGCCGGCCCTGATTGGCGGCAGCGCCGACCTGACCGGTTCGAACCTCACCAAGACCAAGGCCACCACAACCTTTAGCGCTGATGATTATGCTGGCCGCCACGTCCACTATGGCATCCGTGAATTCGGCATGGCCGCAGCGATGAACGGTATGGCGCTGCACGGCGGGCTGGTGCCCTATGGCGGGACCTTCCTGGTCTTTGCCGACTATTGCCGCAATGCGATCCGCATGTCGGCAATCCAGCGCGCCCAGGTGATCTATGTCCTAACCCACGATTCGATTGGGCTGGGCGAAGACGGGCCGACTCACCAGCCGATCGAGCATGTGATGAGCCTGCGCGCGATCCCGAACCTGCTCGTTTTCCGCCCAGCCGACGTGGTTGAAACGGCAGAGTGCTGGGCCCTGGCGCTGGAAGCCGAAGGCACGCCCTCGGCGCTGGCCCTCTCGCGCCAAAACTTGCCGCAGCTTCGCACGGAAGGTGGGATGCTCTCGGCCAAGGGTGGTTACCGCCTCAAGGCTGCCGAGGCCGTCCGTCAGGTCGTCCTGGTGGCAACCGGCTCGGAAGTGGAAATCGCCCTGGCCAGCGCGAAGGCACTGGAAGCGGAAGGGATCGGGGCCGAGGTCGTCTCCATGCCCTGCACCGAGTTGTTCGACGCCCAGGACGCCGCCTATCGCGGCGACGTGCTGCCCGCCGATGTGCTCAAGGTCTCGATCGAGGCCGGGGTTACGCTCGGCTGGCAGAAATACGTCGGTGACGGGCTGACCATCGGCATCGATCGCTTCGGCGCCTCGGCTCCGGCCGATCAGCTTTATGATTACTTCGGCCTTTCGGCTGACAAGATTGTCCCCCAGATCAAGGCCCGGCTGGGCCGCTAAACGCAGGAGTTTCTCACCATGGCGATCAAGGTTGCGATCAACGGTTTCGGGCGCATCGGGCGCAATGTGGCGCGCGCGATCATCGAGCGTGGCGATCATGATCTCGAGCTGGTCTCGATCAACGATCTCGCCTCGCCCAAGGCCAACGCGATGCTGTTCCAGCGTGACAGCGTTCACGGAGCCTTTGCTGGCACAGTTGAAGTGGACGGCAACGACCTGGTCATCAACGGCAAGCGCATCCACGTGACGGCTGAGCGCGATCCCGCCAACCTGCCGCACGGCGCGCAGGGTATCGACATCGTGTTGGAATGCACCGGCTTCTTCACCGACCGCGCCTCGTGCGAAAAGCACCTCGCTGCTGGCGCCAAGAAGGTGCTGATTTCGGCTCCGGGCAAGAATGTCGACCTGACCGTCGTCTTCGGCGTCAACCATGACAAGCTGGAAACCGGCCACACCATCGTTTCCAACGCTTCGTGCACCACCAACTGCCTGGCGCCCTTCGCCAAGGTGCTGAACGATGCGATCGGGATCGAGCGCGGGCTGATGACCACGGTCCACGCCTATACCAACGACCAGAAGATCCTCGACCAGATCCACGAAGATCCGCGCCGCGCCCGCGCTGCGGCGATGTCGATGATCCCGACCACCACTGGCGCCGCCCGGGCCGTGGGTGAAGTGCTGCCCGAACTGAAGGGCAAGCTCGACGGTTCGGCGATCCGCGTGCCGACCCCGAACGTCTCGGTCGTCGATCTGACCTTCCAGCCGAAGCGTGACACCACCAAGGATGAGGTCAACGCCCTGCTCAAGGCTGCGGCTGAAGGCCCGCTGAAGGGTGTGCTGGGCTATTCGGACGAGCCGCTGGTCTCGATCGATTACAACCACTGCCCGAACAGCAGCACCATCGACAGCCTGGAAACGGCCGTGATCGATGGCAAGCTGGTGCGTGTGCTGAGCTGGTATGACAACGAATGGGGCTTCTCCAACCGCATGGTCGATACGGCCGGCGCGATGGGCAAGCTGCTCTAAGGACTGATGAAAATGGCCAGGTTCCGCACGCTCGACGATCTTGGTGACTTGACTGGCAAGGTCGCGCTGGTGCGCGTCGACCTTAACCTGCCGATGCAGGACGGTTCGGTCACCGACGATACGCGCGTGCGGGCCGCCGCGCCGACGATCCTGGAACTGGCTGCCAAGGGCGCCAAGGTCCTGCTCCTGGCCCACTTTGGTCGCCCCAAGGGTGAGCGGGTTTCGACCATGTCGGTCTCAATGACGATTGACGCGGTCCAGGCCGTGCTGGGCAAGGAAGTGATGTTCGTCCCCGAGATTGCGGGACCGGTCGTCGCGCAGTCGGTCGGCATCCTGCGTCCCGGCGATATCGCCCTGCTGGAGAACACCCGGTTCTGGAAGGGCGAGGAAAAGAACGATCCCGAACTCGCCAAGGCGATTGCCGCCAATGGCGATCTCTATGTCAACGACGCCTTCTCGGCCGCGCACCGCGCCCATGCCAGCACAGAGGGCCTGGCGCACCTGCTACCGGCCTATGCCGGGCGGTCGATGGAAGCGGAACTGAAGGCACTCGACGCTGCGCTTGGCACACCAGAGCGGCCGGTTGCCGCCGTGGTCGGCGGAGCCAAGGTCTCGTCCAAGCTGGACGTGCTCACCCATTTGGTGACCCAGGTTGATCACCTGATCATCGGCGGCGGGATGGCCAACACCTTCCTCGCGGCGCGCGGTGTCAATGTCGGCAAGTCGCTGTGCGAGCATGAGCTGGCCGAGACCTGCGAACAGATCCTCGATGCGGCTGACAAGTCGGGCTGCACGGTGCACCTGCCTTATGACGTTGTGGTGGCCAAGGAGTTTGCCGCCAACCCGGCATCTTTGCGCACCTGCAATGTCCACGAAGTTGCGGCCGACGAGATGATTCTCGATGTCGGCCCGCAAGCGGTCGAGGCGCTGGCTGATGTGCTCAAGACCTGCCGCACGCTGGTTTGGAACGGACCGCTGGGTGCGTTCGAGATCGAGCCATTCGATGCCGCCACTGTCGCGCTGGCCCGCAGCGCTGCCGCGCTGAGCAAGGAAGGCGTCTTGATTTCGGTTGCCGGCGGCGGGGATACCGTCGCGGCACTCAACCATGCCGGGGTGGCAGACGATTTCACTTATATTTCGACTGCCGGCGGTGCCTTCCTGGAATGGATGGAAGGCAAGGAACTGCCCGGCGTCAAGGCGCTCGAAATAGCCTGACAACAAGAGCGTTAGCGCGCTTGCGGCCCCGCCGCAGGCTCGCTATGGGCCGCCGCAGCATACGTATGCACAGCACAGGGACCGCACGCATGAACTTCGCCGAAATGACCGCCAAAATGGCCGCCGGTAACGGCTTTATCGCCGCTCTCGACCAGTCGGGCGGCTCTACGCCGAAGGCGCTGGCCGGTTATGGCGTCAGCGAAGATGCTTGGTCCTCTGAAGCTGAGATGTTCGACCTGATCCACGCGATGCGCGAGCGGATCATCACCTCGCCGGTCTTCACCGGCGACAAGGTAATCGGCGCGATCCTGTTCGAGCGGACCATGGACGGCACCGCCGGAGGCAAGCCGGTCCCGCAGGCGCTGATCGAGAAGGGCGTTGTGCCCTTCATCAAGATCGACAAGGGGCTTGAGGCTGAGGAAAATGGCGTCCAGGTGATGAAGCCGATGCCCGAGCTGGATGCGCTGCTGAGCCGCTCGAAGGCGCTCGGCGTCTATGGCACCAAGGAACGCTCGGTGATCAATTCGGCCAATGCTGCCGGGATTGCCGCTGCCGTGGCCCAGCAGTTCGAAGTGGGCCGCCAGGTCCTCGCGCACGACATGATGCCGATCCTTGAGCCCGAGGTGAACATCAAGAGCGAAACCCGCGCTGAGTGCGATGCCATCCTGCTTGAGGAAATGCTCAAGAATCTGGAAGGCATGGACCAGCAGGTCATGCTCAAGCTGTCGCTGCCGGTCCAGCCGGGCAAGTTCGATGCCCTGGTCGATCACCCCAAGGTGCTGCGGGTTGTTGCGCTGTCGGGCGGCTATAAGCGCCCAGAGGCTTGCGTTGAGCTGTCGAAGAACCGCGGGATCATCGCCAGCTTCAGCCGCGCGCTGCTGGAGGATCTGCGCCACCAGATGAGCCAGGCCGAGTTCGATGCGGCGCTGGGCGAGGCGATCGACGCGATCTATCGCGGGTCGACTAACAAGATCTGACGCTACCCGCTTGAATTGTCGGCGCTGCTCGGCTTACCCTCTACGGTGAGCCGGCGTGCTGTGACGTGCCGGTCAGGGGAGGGCCCATGGCCGGCACATTGCGTTCAGGGACCAGGCACGGACCGGTTTCGGTGGCCGATCTCGTCAAGCGAATCGAGGCCGGCCCGCAGGGTCCGAAGAATATTGTTGTCTTCGATTTCGATGGCACGCTGATCGCCGGCTACTCGGCCGGCGCCTTCTTCCAGGCCCATCTGCGCAAGGGCGATTACAACGCCTTTGACCTGGCCGAGGCCGGGGTGGCGATCTGGCAATCGGTCGCCAAGGCGATCGAGATGCAGGACTTGCTCAACAAGGCGATCGCCAAGTGGAAGGGCAAGAAGGAGGACGAACTGGTCGCGCTGGGGGAGAAGATCTTCGACAAGACCCTGTCGGACAAGGTCTATCCGGAGATGGTCACGTTGCTGCTGGCCCACCGCCGCGCCGGGCACACCATCGCCATCGCCAGTTCGGCCACGCGCTTCCAGGTGGAGCCGACGGCGCGGTTCCTGGGGATCGAGCATGTCATGACCTCGACCGTCGAGGTCAAGCGCGGGGTGCTGACCGGCAAGATGTTGGAGCCGCAAATGTGGGGCAAGGGCAAGGCCGATGCGGTCAAGGCCTTCGTCAAGCAGCACAAGGCCAAGCTGGCGGACACCTGGTTCTATGCCGATGGCGATGAGGAAATTGGCCTGATGAAGGCGGTCGGCCATCCGGTGCCGACCAATCCCGGCAAGGAACTGGAAGCGACCGCGCGGGCCGAGGGCTGGGATATCCTGCGCCATTCCAGCCGGGGTTCGACCACGCCCGAATTGCTGACCCGCACGGCTACCGGGCTGATGAGCCTGTTCCCGCTGCTCTATACCGGGATCGGCGTCGGCCTGCTGACCCGCAACAAGCGCAATGCCGCCAACCTGACCTTGCCGCTGTGGGCGGACAGCGTGATGCTGGCCTCTGGCGTCAAGCTGCGGGTTTCGGGGCGCGAGCACCTCACCTCGCACCGGCCGGCGGTGTTCCTGTTCAACCACCGCAACAATTTTGACGCCTTCTTCGTCGGTGCACTGGTGCGTACGGACCTCGCCTGGGTCGGCAAGGCCGAACTCAAGAAAAACCCGATCAGCGCGATGCTCAGCCGCCTCGTACCGGTGGCCTTTGTCGAACGCAGCGGCGGTTCCCCGGAGGAAGCAGCCAAGGCGCTGGAGCCGGTTGCCAAGATGGTGCGCGAAGGCTGCTCGATCATGATTGCGCCGGAAGGCACCCGGGTCCGCGACATGACGGTCGATATCGGCCCGTTCAAGAAGGGCGCCTTCCACATGGCGCGGTCGCTGGGCATTCCGCTGGTACCCATCGTGATCCGCAACGCGCTGGATGTCGCCGGGCGTGACGCGGTGATGTTGCGATCCGGCACGGTCGATATCGCCGTCCTGCCGCCAATCGAGACCAAGGGCTGGACCGAGAAGAATACGGGTCAGAAGGCCGAGGAAGTGCGGCAGATGTTTATCGATACGCTGGAGAACTGGCCCGATGCAGACGACTGAGTTCACCTTCACCGGCGCCGGCGGCGTGCAGATATTCGCCACGTCCTGGCTGCCGGATAGCGCCCCGCGCGACCATCTGGTGCTGGCCCACGGTTATGCCGAGCACCTCGGCCGCTACCGCGCCGTGGCGGAGTTCTTCACTGCGGCGGGCTATGCCGTTCATGCGCTTGATCATCGCGGACACGGCAAGTCCGGTGGGACGCGCGCGGTGATCGATAGTTTCGCCAATGCCGATGCCGATATCGACCAGCTGGTGGACAAGGTTCGCGCTGACAGCGGCCTGCAGCGGATCAAGCTGGTTGGTCATTCGATGGGCGGATCGCTGGCGCTCAACTATGCGCTCAACCATTCGGAAAAGCTTTCCGGCCTGGTGCTGAGCGGGCCTGCGATTGGCGGCGGCCTGCCAAAGATCCAGAGCTTGCTGCTGGCTCTGATTTCGCAGATCGCGCCGTCATTGGGAATGATCCAGCTCGATGCCGATGCGGTCAGCCGCGATCCGCAGGTGGTTGCTGCCTACAAGGCCGATCCGCTGGTCTTCCACGGCAAGGTCCCGGCCCGGACCGCGCGGGAGATGATGCATGCCGTCACCACCTATCCGCCCCGGGTTGGCGCGATGCAGCTGCCTTGCCTGCTGATGCATGGCAGTGCCGACACCTTGGTGCGGGCGGAAGATGCCCAGCCCGTGTTCGATGCCATTGCAAGCCCGGACAAGACGGTGCGGATCTTCGATGGCCTCTATCACGAGATCTTCAACGAGCCGGAGCGGCTTGAGGTGTTGGGGATCGTGAAGGACTGGCTGGACGCGCGACCGCCGGCCTAGCCGCCCCCAATTAACCGCCCAGCGCCTCGCGGCATTGCACCTCGATCGCATCGAGCGCGGCCAGCGTGGCGCGCAGCACCTTGGATCGGCCCTCACGCCGCGTGGCGAGATCGGGACCCGGTTCGACCAGCCGGACATTGGCCGCCAACTGCCAGGCGGTGGCAAACAGCTGGCGTGAGACCGCCTCCGGATTGCGGATGGTCTTTTCAAGCAGGTACTGCCGGCCCAGTCCATCGGCGGCCGCGAGCACGTCCTTTTCCTGCGCTGCAACATCGACCGGCATGGTCAGCAGCACATCAAGGACGATGCGGTACGCTTCCAGGAAGGGGCGCAGCGCCGCATGAGCCAGACCGACGCCGAAGATTGAATCCAGCGCTTCCCGGCCCGATTTCGCCTCTGCCAGCTTGCGTCGCCAATCCTGGTCGATCAGGTCCATCTCCGCCGCCAGCCCTTCTTCAAAGGCTGGGCGCTCACGGAAGAAGAATTCGAACTTCAGGGATTCGCGCAGCGCTACGGCGGTTTCAAAGAAATGCGCCTCGCGCCTGGCCGGGCTCGCCGCCATTGCACCCAGCGCCGATACTTCGGCAATCGCACGTTCCAGCACGAAATGGAGCATCGAATTGCGGTAGAAGGCCGCGCCGATGTGCTGGCCCTCGGCAATGCCATAGACCGGCGTCGGGCCGCCATCGAACCGGGTGACCACACCGGATTCCAACAGCGTATCGAGCACTGCGCCCAGCCGCTCGGAATCATGCAGCACTGCGCTGTCAGCCAATGGCTGGCCGCGCTTGCGGGCATGTTCGACCAGCATGGCGACAAACTTGGCCAGCCGCTCGCGCGGGATCGAACGTCCGCCGGTCGCAAGCAGCGCAAAGGTGACCAGGGCAATGCCGGTGATCGGGGTCGTTTGGTTGATCCGCCAGGACACCGCCAGCGACAGCTTTTGCAGCGCCAGTTGCGCCTCAGGCGTCTTGTAGTTCCCGTCGGGATCGGGCGGACCCAGCGCCTCGCGCATGGAGAGTGGTTCGGCCACCCGGAGATAGGCCTTGCCATAGGATGTACGCAGGCTGCGCAGATAGCGCAGCATCCAGCCCAGGTTTTCGGGCTTTTTCTTGCCGCCCTTGGCCTCGTTGGCGAAGTCCTTGGTCTCGTAGACCTGGTCATAGGCCAGGGCGACCGGCACCAGCATGATGTCTTCGATCCGGCCCTGGCGATAGGCATCGACCACATAGGTCAGCAGGCCCAGCTTGGGCGGCAGCAGCTTGCCGGTGCGTGAGCGGGTGCCTTCCGGGAACCACGAAAGATTGAACCGCCGCTCGATCAGGTAAGCGAGATATTCGCGCAGGACGAAGCGGTAGGTGGCGTTCTCGCGGATATCCCGGCGCAGGAAGATATAGCCGGCGCGGCGCATGATCGGACCCATCGGCCAGAACGACATGTTGATCCCGGCAAAGAGGCTGGGCAAGGGCAGGCCGTGATCCGCCAGCACGGTGTTGACAATCGGCGCATCGACATTGGCCTTGTGCGCCGGAAGGATCAGCGCGGGGTAGCGTGTGAAGACATCGTGCAGCTTCGCCAGTTCATCCGGGAGGACATCGACGGTGCCATAGGCCTTTTCATAGGCCGCGCGGAAAAAGCGCAGCATGCCTTCGATCGCGAAGGGATTATGGCCGGTGCGCAGTTCCTCAAGATAGCCGCGCGCTTCGGCCAGCAGTTCGGTTTCTGGTCGCCCGGTCTCTGCGGCGAGCCGCGCCAGTCCGGCAGTAAAGCCGGGCGCGGCGATCACGTCGGCCGGCTCGACCCGCGGCATCTTGTAGCGCGCGCCATAGAGCGGGTACTCGGCCCGCTCGAGGGAGAGTTCGGCCTGGCGCGCCACGAAATCGGCAAAATCGGTCCCGCGTCCGCCGGTCCGCTGCTTCCAGCGTGCGCGCAGCAGGCCCAGGGCGGCCGGTTCGGCGATGACGATCCGCCAGCGCGGTTCAGCAGCATCCTTTTCGCGGCGCTTGATGCTTTCCGATGGCTCGCGTGGATCGCTCAGCCCCAGCAAGGCCCGCCAGCTGCCGGCTTCGCCCTTGCCGGGGAGCCAGGCCACGCGCAGCGGGGCCAGCTCGACCGCATCATCGTCGAGCGAGGCGACGAGGCGTGCGACTTCGGTGGAGAAAGGCGCATCGCTGCGTTCGATCGCTACCAGCCGTCCGGCAAGGCCAGCCGTGTGCCGCTCCAACAGTTCGCGCTCGGTCGCGCCGCGATAGAGCGCCAGGAAGATCCGGCCGATCTGCGGTTCACTTTCGGGTGGGGAGACGGCGGTGGCCATGTCAGCCCGGCTCCGCTTCCGAACCGGCGGCCGTGCTCAGCAGGCCGCGGAAGGCGCTGCTGGCCGGCGCGCCTTCGTGGACCACGGCATAGACCTCTCGGACGATGGGCAGCTCGATGCCGCGCTCGCAGGCCATTTGCCAGACTGGGCCAACGCTCTTCACGCCCTCAGCCACCTGGCTCATTCCGGCGAGCACCTGTTCGATTGTCTTGCCCGAACCCAGTTCGATGCCAACGGTGCGGTTGCGGCTCTGCGGGCTGGTGCAGGTGGCGAGCAAGTCGCCCATGCCGGCCAGACCCATCAGGGTTTCCGCCCGTCCGCCCAGTGCGACGCCCAGGCGCATCATCTCTGACTGGCTGCGCGTGAGCAGGGCTGAGCGGGTGTTGACCCCGGCGCCCAGGGCATCGCCCATGCCGGTGGCAATGGCAAAGATGTTCTTGAGCGCGCCGCCGAGTTCCGCGCCGACCGGATCGTCATTGGTGTAGACCCGGAACAGCCCGGTGCGGAACAGGTCCTGCAATTCGCGCACGATCACGTCGTCATCCATGGCCAGCACCGCGGCGGCGGCCAGGCCGGACATGATTTCCTTGGCCAGGTTCGGCCCGGTCAGCACGCCGAGCGGGTGGCCGGGCAGCTCCTCACCGATCACCTGGGTCATGCGCTTGCCGGTGGATAGCTCAAAGCCCTTGGCTAGGCTGATGATCGGCACCCAGGGGCGAATGAACGGACGGATCGCCGCGGCAGTTTCGCGCGTGACCTGGGAGGGCACCCCGAAGACGATCACATCGGCGCCGCTGACGGCCTCGGCCAGTTCGGTCGTAGCCCGCAGGCTTGGGGTCAGGCGGGCATCTGGCAGGTAACGCCGGTTGGTGGAATGCTGGTTGATTTCATCCGCCGTATCCTGGCTGCGCGCCCATAGCGTGGTCGGAGCGTTGCGCGCGACCAGCGAGGCGACCGTCGTGCCCCACGATCCGCCGCCCAGCAGCCCAACCTTCAGTTCCCGTGCCAGGACCCGTTTTCCCACTTAGCCCCCTCTCATCGTTCTTTTTTGGCAGCTTGATGCAGGATCGGGCTTTGTGCAAGCGGCTTGCCTCGGCAGCTTCATGCTGCCAAGCGCAAGGCATGACCCAGACCCGCGTTGTCCCGCTCGAAGGTGTAAACAATTTCCGCGATTACGGCGGCTATGAGTCGTCGGCCGGGGGGCGGGTCAAGCAGGGGCTGCTGTGGCGCTCGGCTCAGCACGGCGATGCCAGTGCTGACGATCTCGCCGCGATCCACCAGCTTGGCATCGCCCACGTTATCGACCTGCGCGGACCCAGCGAGCGCGAGATGAAGCCCTGCCGTCGGCATGATGATTTTGCCGCTCAGGTCTGGACCTATCCCGAGGAGACGGCCGGCCTCGCGCTTCACACCGAGGCTGCCGATGGCGTGCTGACGGCCGCTGAAGCGCGCGCGGCCATGGTCCGGCTCTACGAAGGGATCGCCTTCCGCGAAAATCTAACGCCGATGCTGCGGCTCTACTTCGAACTGCTGCTGCGCGCCGAAGGGCCGAGCCTGGTTCACTGCGTTGCGGGCAAGGATCGCACCGGCTGGGCAGTCGCCATGGCGCAGCACGCGCTCGGCGTCTCGCGTGAGGCGATCATTGCCGATTACATGCTGACCAATGACGCCAGCCGTCTGGAAGAGCGGATTGCCGCCGAAGCCTTCAAGGACCTGCCGCGTTATGCCGCGATGGATGCCGAGTCGGTCCGCGCACTGTGGGGCGTGCAGGAAGACTATATCGTCACCGCGCTAGACGCGACCGAGGCGCGGCATGGCAATCTCGACACCTATCTTGAACAGGTTCTGGGCATTAATGCCGCCAAGCGCGAGGCGCTGCGGGCACATTACCTCGAAGGTTAGAGGAACGCCCGAATCTCGGCCATGAAGCGGTCGAACTGGTCATGGTGGAGCCAGTGGCCGGCGTTTTCGAACTCGATCACCTTGGGATCGTTGTTGAATACCTCGAGCCGCCCGTCCTTTTCCGGGTTGGATGCCCAGGAATTGGCGCCGTACAGCAGTAGCATTGGGCAAGTGATTGCCGCCCACAGCTCATCGGTGCGAAACTCAGGCACATCTTCGAATGGCCAGACGTTGAGATAGGGATCGAACTTCCAGCTCCAGGTGCCGTCTTCGTTACGGCTCGCTCCATGAATGGTCAGGTGGCGGGCCTGCTCGTCGGTCAGGAAGGAGTTTTCGTCCTTCATGCGAGCGTAAGCTGCCTCGATGCTGGGATAGCGCCGCGGGATCCGGCCAGCAGCGGCGCGGCGTTTGTCGATCCATTCACGAAAGCGGTTGGCATAACCCGCCGCCTCACGTTCGGCGCGGGTCTTGGGTGAGGGCCCAAGACCTTCGATATTGACGAAGCGGCGGACCTTTTCCGGATAGAGTCCGGCAAAGCGCGAGGCGACATTGCCGCCCAGCGAATGGGCTACGATCGTGACCTGGTCATGGCCCAGCGTGTGGACCAGCTGGGCAAAGTCATAGACGAAGCCGTTCATCTCGTAATTGCCGTCAGGTGCCCAGGCGCTATCACCGTGGCCGCGCAGATCGGGCGCGATGACGTGCCAGTCCTTGGCCAGTTCCTCGGCCACCCAGTCCCACGAGCGGCAATGGTCGCGCCCGCCGTGCTGCAGGATCAGCGGCGGGGCTCCGGGATTGCCCCAATCGACATAGTGGAGGCGCAGGCGCTGCGAGATGAAGCTGTTGGAAGTGGGGCCGTGGATCGTCATGTCCCACGCCTTTGCGCGCTTCATCGCGGGCCGTCAATCTGTGGGGAAAGCGCGGCTTGCGGGTTTGCGCAAGGGGCCGGCGCTCCCTAGATGGGGCGCAAGAGCAACAGGGAACTGTCATGGCCACCCATACCACCAAGATGCTGATTATCGGTTCCGGCCCGGCCGGGCTTTCGGCGGCGATTTATGGCGCGCGCGCCGGGATGCAGCCGATCGTGGTCCAGGGTCTGCAGCCCGGCGGCCAGCTTACGATCACCACCGATGTCGAAAACTATCCCGGTTTCCGTGATGTGATCCAGGGCCCTTGGCTGATGCAGGAAATGCAGGCTCAGGCCGAACACGTCGGTACGCGGATGTTGTGGGATACGATCGTTTCGGTCGACCTGTCCGGCCCGCCGTTCCGTGCGATCGGCGATGGCGGCGATGTCTATGAAGGCGAAACGCTGGTGATCGCGACAGGTGCCCAGGCCAAATGGCTGGGTGCGCCGGGTGAGCAGGAGTTTTCGGGCAAGGGCGTCTCGGCCTGCGCGACCTGCGACGGGTTCTTCTATCGCGGCAAGAAGGTTGTCGTGATCGGCGGCGGCAATACCGCTGTGGAAGAGGCGCTGTACCTGACCAACCATTCGCAGGACGTGACCCTGATCCACCGCCGCGATTCGCTGCGGGCCGAAAAGATCCTGCAGGACCGCCTGTTTGCCCATCCCAACATCAAGGTGCTGTGGAACAAGGAGGTTGAGCGGTTCGTCGGATCAACCGAGATCGGCGGCGGCCTGACCGGGGTTGAGCTCAAGGACACGGTCACCGGCGAAACCATGATTGAGCCAAGCGACGGGGCGTTTGTGGCGATCGGGCATGCCCCGGCGACCGAGCTGTTCAAGGGGCAGCTCGAAGTCGACAGCAGCGGCTATCTGATTGTCGAACCGGGCACGCCCAAGACCGCCATTCCCGGCGTTTTTGCCTGCGGAGACGTGATGGACCACACCTATCGGCAAGCCGTGACGGCGGCAGGCACCGGCTGCATGGCAGCGCTGGATGCCGAGCGGTTCGTGGCGGCGCGGGAATTCGCCGCGCGCGGTTAATCGGGGCTGCGGAGTGCGGCCAAGATCTGGCCCTGCAGCCAGATCCGGGCCTGGGGTTCGACAAAGCTATGGCTCGCGCCGGGGCACTTGCGCAGGCGCGGGTCGGTTTTGTCCCAGTTGGCGAGGAAAGCCTGGGCCGTGCGGTCGTTCTCGGCCAGCAGGATCGTGACGGGGCCGGCAAAGCCCGCAAGGCCATCGGCCAGTTGCTGAGCCAGCGGGGTCGGCGCGCCATCGGTCTTGACAGCCCCAGCCAGCGAAGAAGCCATCTTGCCCAGCTGGACCTTGCCGGTCAGCAGCCGCCAGAGCGCGCGCGGATCGGTCAGCCGCTTGAGATAATGGCGGCGCAGCACTGAAGGCGGCATCGGGGTCGGTGCGGGATCGGTCTCGGCCTCCGGTGCTGCTTCCGGCTCCGGCTCAAACGTCCATGGATTGCTGAGTACCAGCGCATCCAACCCCGCGCCACCGACCAGCATTAATGCGCTGGCCGCATCGCAATTGCCGAAGGCGACGATCCGCTTGAGCGTCGGCACATGGGCGCGGAAGGCGGCAATGGCGGCCGCAATGTCGGCGGCGGAATCCATGAAACCGGTGTGCTCGCCCGCGCTGTCGCCCACTCCGCGGCGATCGAAGCGGAAGACGGGGAAGCCTGATGCGGCCACCCGCTCGGCGATCTGGGCCTGGCTGCTCCACGGACCCGAGCGCAATTCATTGCCGCCTGTCACGATCAGCAGGCCGGTGCGCCCGGCCGCCATGTCGAGCGTGCCGATCAGTTCGCTGCCCTCGCAGGCAAAAGTTACGTGGCGCCGGGTCATCCGCGGATCGCCATGGTCAGATAGGCGGCCAGGGCATCAGCCTGGGCCGCATCGGCATCGGGTTCGGCGCGCAGCCACAGCGGGCTGCCACCGAGCAGATCCTGGTCGATTTCGCTCAGATTCTCGGTGGGCGGGGCGGCCTGGAGCTGCTGGACCATTGCTGCACCGAGGCGATAGCCGGCGAGTTCGATCCCGTGTTCCTGCGCCTCGATCAGCAGACCTTCGCCACTTTCTTCGCGTCCGGCTTCGCGGCTCGACAACACACGCGCCCGGATCAGCGTGCGAAGCAGGCTGGCGCCCTTGACCGGGCCATAGTGCCAGCCAGCCAGCCCGGGCGGCACCAACAGGCCTCCGCCCCGCACCGCCAGCACGTAGCTTGCACCAAATTGTCGGGCCGCCGCACTGACGGCATTTGTCCAGTCAGCTAGGGAGAGCGAGGCGAGATCGGCGCGGCTTTCGTTGCTGCCGGGCAGATCAGGCAGCAGGCTATCGATCCCGCTGCCGCCCAGCCGCTGCATGACATCGACGCACAGCCGGCGCAGGCGGTGCCCTTCGTCAAACAGCGCGGGGATGATCAACAGCCGCTGCACCGCACCCTGATCGTGGACGAGGGCATACTCGTCGGCGCTGGAGCCATCGGGCAGGGGGCAGGGATAGCTGCTGGGCTTCACGCGGCTTTGCGCTTGGCCTCGGCAAAGGCGAGGAGGTTGCCGAAGCTCTCCAGCAATTCACCATCGACCTCGTCATCCTCGATCACGATGTCGAGCCGGTCTTCCATCTCAGTCAGCAGGCCAGCCACCGCCATCGAATCCAGTTCCGGCAGGTGCCCGAACAGCCCGGTATCAGCCTCGAAATCATCGGCCTGGCCGGGCTTCAGTCCCAGCACGTCGGTGAGGATCCGCCGCAGTTGCATATCAGTGTGGCTGCGCATCGATCCCCCGTGGCGCGTGGTTTGCTCTAGAGCCGCGCCTCTAGCCATGCGATCCGCTCGCTGCAACCCTATGCAGGACCTTGCGGGCGATTGCCGGCCAGGTGCCCGGCCACTTGGCGCGGAAGGCCTCGATCCGGTAGCGCGGGCGGACTTCCTCCATCCAGTCGCGTTTGTAGGCATCGTTGCCGGTGCCAAAGTCGACTAGCTCGACCTTGTCGTGATCGATGACCCGTTCAAGCAAGGCTGCGGTCAGCGTGGTTCCGGGCGAGAGCGCCTTGGCATCCTCGAGATGGGCCAACTTGTGAATGAAGGCGGTCTTGCCTTCCACGGTCCAGAACTGCGCGGCGACCGGTCGTCCCTCGGCCCGGGCAATGGCCAGCCGAAGGCGGCCGGCGGCGCCTTCCTGCTCGGCAAAGGCACGCAGGAACCCGGGGCAGCCTTCTTCGCCCTTCCAGCTGTGGGCATAGATATCCTCGTAGCTGTCCCAACTGGCTGCGTTGAACGCCGTTTCGATCGTGACTTTGACCTTTCCGGCCTTGCGTTTCAGCGTGGTGCGCAAGGGGCCGGCCCGCGTGTCCAGATAGTCCGTAAAGCTGCGTCCGCGCACCGTCAGCACGTGGTTGGTATCGCATGGCTCGACAAAGGTCGTCCAACCTGCCTGGCGCAGCGCCGCAGCGACCGCGGTGGCTTCACCATGCTCGTCGGGCAGTGGCGAGAGGACTAAGTGCGGCGTCTGGCCGGCCAGATCGGCTGCCAGCGCTGCCAGCAGGGCAGGTCGATTCGCGCCATCGGAAAGCAGAGGCGCGACCCGGAAAGAGTACCAGTTGGCCAGGCAATGCACCTGTCGGCTGCGGCGGAGCAGCGGCATGACGGCACGGTGCGGGCCATCACGAACTACGGCGATCAGCGGCAGAAGATCGCAGCAGTCAACCAGACCCTGCCACCAGGCCAACCGGTCGAAGGGTGCAGCGGCCTGCGGCGCGCTCAGCAGTGCAGCCAACACCGCATCGCCTTGCACTTCCTTAAGATCGTCGTGATAATCGACCGAAATCACACGCCCATTTCCCCAAACTCCGGAGCCCCACCCCGTGCCTGCCAGCCTGCCGATCGATCCGAAACCGCTCGATCACCTGGCCATGCGGGGCGAGGGAACGGCTCCGGCGCTCGTGCTGCGCAACCGCACCCTTAGCCACAATGACTTAAAGGAAAGTGTCGCGCACTTGGCGGGGTGGCTGCGGGCGATGGTGCCTGAACGGGGTGCCCGCGTGGCAAGCTGGGCAGCCAAGGGCGAGCTAACCTGCCTGCTGCCGCTGGCTGCCGCCCGGGCCGGGCTGGTCCACGTGCCGATCAACCCGCTGCTCAAGCGGGCGCAGGTGGCCTATATCCTGGCCGATAGCGGCGCGCGGCTGCTCATCGGTACGGCAGCGCGGTTGGCGACACTGGAAGCGGATGATGTGCCCCTCAGGTGCACTATAAAGTCTGAGTCGGAAGCTATTGAAGAATATACTTCAAGTCCGCCGTTGGGACGTTCTGAAGCCGATCCGCAGGAACTGGCGGCGATCCTCTACACCTCTGGCTCCACGGGCAAGCCCAAGGGGGTCATGCTGAGCCATGCCAATATGTGGCTGGGTGCGGAAAGCGTGGCATCCTATCTGGCGCTGTCGCCGCTAGACGTTACCCTGGCGGTCCTGCCGCTGTCGTTTGACTATGGCCAGAACCAGTTGCTTTCGACCTGGTTCGCCGGGGGCTGCGTGGTGCCGCTCGATTACCTGACCCCGCGCGATGTGATGAAGGCGGTCGAGAAACATGGCGTCACGACCCTGGCGGCCGTCCCGCCGCTCTGGGTACAGCTGACCGAACTCGACTGGCCGGCCGAAACCGCAGGACGGCTCAAGCGCCTGACCAACAGCGGCGGGGCACTGACCGTTGACCTGGTCAAGCGCCTGCGCAGCCTTTTCCCGCAAGCACGGCTGTTTCCGATGTACGGACTGACCGAAGCATTCCGGTCGACCTTCCTCGATCCAGAGCTTGTCGATAGCCATCCCACATCGATGGGCAAGGCGATCCCGCACGCGGAAATCCTGGTGATCGGTGATCATGGTGCAGTGACGGCAGACGGCGAAGAGGGCGAACTGGTCCATTGCGGGCCGTTGGTGGCGCAGGGCTATTGGCAGGATCCGGAACGAACAGCCGAACGCTATCAGCCGGCCCCGGCAGCGTCCGAATATGGCGGCATGGCCGTCTGGTCGGGCGACCGGGTCCGGCGTGAGGCTGATGGCCTGCTCTATTTCGTCGGGCGGCGTGACGCCATGATCAAGAGTGCAGGCAACCGGATCAGTCCGCAAGAGATCGAGGATGCGGCGCTTGGCACCAGGCTGGTGGCGGAAGCAGTGGCGCTGGGTATTCCCGACGAGCGTTTGGGCCAGGCGGTCCATCTGGTCGTCCGGGCAGCACCGGGAACCTCAGGTGCAGATGCAGAACTGCCGCGCAAACTCATGCAGGAACTACCCAATTTCATGCAACCGAAGCAGATACATTGGCGTGATGCCATGCCGATCTCACCCAATGGCAAGATCGACCGCACCGGGCTTTATGCGGAGTTGACGGCGTGAAGCCGCTCGGCCCCATTCCCGCCGGCTTCGCCACGCTGGATGGCGAACTGGCGATCGGCGGCCGCAAGGCCAGCGATCTGGTCGCGCAGGGCGGTCAGACGCCTCTGTTTGTCTATTCGCAAGAGCGGATTGCCGCCCGCGTGGCGGAGCTGCGCGCGGCGCTACCAGCACAGGTGGCGCTCAACTATGCGGTCAAGGCCAATCCCTATGGCCCCGTGTTGCAGGTCATGGCGGGGCTGGTCGATGGCTTCGATATCGCCTCGGGCGGCGAACTGGCGATGGTGACAGCTGCGGGCATCGATCCTGCTCGCGTCAGCTTTGCCGGGCCCGGCAAGCGCGATGCCGAACTGGAAACGGCGATTGCGGCCGGCGTGACGCTCAACCTGGAATCGGAAGGCGAAGCGGAGCGTGCCTTGGCGATTGCGGCCCGCCTCGGCACGGTGCCCAGGCTGGCAGTGCGGGTGAACCCGGATTTTGATCTCAAAGGTTCGGGAATGAAGATGGGCGGCGGCGCCAAGCCGTTTGGCGTCGATGCCGAGCGAGTCCCCGCCCTGGTGCGGCACTTGATTGCGGCAGGCGCGGACTGGCGGGGCTTCCACATCTTCGCCGGTAGTCAGGCGCTGGATGCTGCGGCGATTGCTGACACCCAGGCTCAAACTATCGCTCTGGCGGCCCGGCTGGCGGCAGAGGCAGGTGCGGTTCCACCGAAGGTCAACCTGGGTGGCGGCTTCGGCATCCCCTATTTCCCCGGCGATGTGCCGCTCGATCTGGCCGCCGTGGGGCAGGCGCTGGGCGAACGACTGGCGCAGCTCCCGCCGGAACTGGCCGGGACAGCCTTCTGTATCGAGCTCGGCCGCTATATGGTCGGAGAATCAGGGGTTTACCTGACCCGGATCGTTGACCGAAAGGTCAGCCATGGGGAGATTTACCTCGTCACCGATGGCGGGCTGCATCACCAATTGGCTGCCTCGGGCAACTTCGGGACTGTGGTGCGCCGGAATTATCCCGTCGCGATTGCCTCGCGGTTCGATGCTCCTGTCGAGGAAGAAGCCAGCGTGGTCGGGTGCCTCTGCACCCCGCTCGACCGGTTGGCTGACAAGGGCGGCTTCCCCCAAGCCGAGGTCGGGGATCTGGTCGCCGTGTTCTGCGCCGGGGCCTATGGCGCCACCGCCAGCCCGGCGATGTTCCTGGGCCAGGGACCAGCCGCAGAGTTGCTGGTCTAGAACCGCACCCGGGACCGCTACGGGGCTGGAAAGCAAGGGCTAAACCCCCGAAATTCCATGTAAGGCTAACGCAATATTCACCCTTTTTTCCGATACCCCAGCGTGAACAGCCGGGTCGTCGAGCGGGAAGGGCATAGCCCGATCGGTGGCGCGGCACTCAAATTTGAGGATATGCCCGATGCCGATCGACCGTTTCACGCGCCTCCTGGCTGGCAGCGCCATGGCCAGCATGGCCCTTGCCGGCTGCGCCAGCGGCGGCGGTGGCCAGCAATTGCCGCCGGCCTCGTTCGTGTCGATGCAGGAAGGGCCGGGCGAGGAATATGTCATCGGTCCGCTGGATGAGCTGACGATCTTCGTCTGGCGCAATCCCGAGCTTGGCGCTCAGGTCCAGGTCCGCCCGGACGGCCGCATCACTACGCCGCTGATCACCGACATGCCGGCCGTGGGCAAAACGCCCAAGATGCTGGCCGATGACATTACCCTGCAGCTTTCGCAGTACATCCAGGAACCGCTGGTTTCGGTGATTGTCAACAAGTTTGCCGGCACCTTCAGCCAGCAGGTCCGCGTGGTGGGCGCAACCACCAAGCCGGCCTCGATCCCTTACCGCGCCAACATGACCCTGCTCGATGCGATGATCGCGGTCGGCGGGCTCAACGAATATGCCGCCGGCAACAAGGCCCGCCTGATCCGCTTCGACAAGGAAAGCGGTACGCAGAAGGAGTATGCGATCAAGCTGGGCGACCTGCTGCGCAAGGGCGACAGCAAGGCCAACGTCATGCTGATGCCGGGCGACGTCATCATCATCCCTGAAAGCACGTTCTGAGGAAGGGGCGCGCCAGGGGCGAACGATGAACAACATTTACGATGAACTGCGCTCGGCGCTCCATTCGATCTGGCATCGCCGGTGGCTGGCGCTCGCCGTCGCCTGGGCGGTCTGCCTGCTGGGCTGGCTGGTCGTGGCGATGGTGCCGAACACCTACGAATCGAACGCGCGGCTCTACGTGCAGCTTGACGATGCGCTGTCAGAAGTGACCGGCGTGGGCGTGGGCAACCGCAAGCGCGATATCGACCGGGTCCAGCAGACCCTGACCAGCGCAGTGAATCTGGAAAAGGTGATCCGCTCGACCGCGGTCGGTGAGGAAATCACTACGCCCAAGCAGATGGAAGCGGCGGTTCTGGGTCTCGCCAAGAAGATCAAGGTTGAGAACGTCAAGGACAACCTGTTCGAGATCAAGGCCGAGTTCGGCGATGGTGCGCGCTCCGATGCCGAGAACGCCAAGATCGCGCAGGACATTGCCCAGAAGCTTATCGACATTTTCCGCGAGGAAAACCTGGCCGGCAATCGCGGCGAGATGACCCAGTCGCTCGACTTCATGAACCAGCAGTTGGCTGATCGTCAGAAGGAGCTGGAGGGAGCTGAGCAGAAGCGCCTGGCGTTCGAAGCCTCACATCCCGAACTGATCCAGGGCGGGGTGAGTGCGCTCCAGCGGCTTGAAGCCAGCCGCTCTGAACTCCGCGGGATCGATGCCGATTTGGCCGCGGCCCAGTCGGCGCTGGCCGCCATCAATGGCCAGCTGGCGGGAACGCCGCAGTCGTTGCCGGGCGTTGGCCCGCAAGGCGGTGCACGCGGCGCTCTGGCTGAAGCCCAAGCGATGCTCTCGGCCCTGCGTTCGCGCGGGCTGACCGAAAACCATCCCGACGTGATTGCTGCGCGCAATCAGGTCAATGCACTTAAGGGTGCGGCGGCTTCGGAAAGCGGTCCGGGCGGCATGCCCAATCCGGCCTATAGTTCGCTTCAGTCGATCAAAGCCGAGCGTCAGGCCAACGTCCAGTCGCTGATCGCCCGCCGTGCGGCGATCCAGTCCGACATCAGCCGGATAACCGGATCGCAGATTAACAATCCGGAACTGGCCGCCGAACAGCAGCGGATTAATCGCGACTATGACGTGCTCAAGCAGCAGTACGACAAGCTGCTGCAAGACCGCGAAGAGCTGCGCCTGCGCGGCCAGGTCGAAACCGAGCACAATGCGGTGAAGTTCGAAGTGATCGATCCGCCGACCACGCCGCGCGCGCCGGTCGCGCCGAACCGGCCGCTGTTGCTGATGGCGGTCCTGGTTGTTGGCGTTGGCGCCGGTGTCGCCGCTGCATTCGCAATTGGTCAGCTGCGCTCGACCTTTGCCACCACGGCCAAGCTGGAGCGCGTGACCGGGCTGCCGGTGCTGGGTGCGATCAGCCAGACGCTGACCGACAGCGCCCGCGCGCTGCGCAAGCGCCGGATGAACCAATTTTACATGGCCAGCGCTGCGCTGGGCGGGATCTTCGTGCTGCTGCTGGTGGCCGAGATGATCCAGGTCAGCATGGTGGCGTGAGGGGCTTGAAATGACCGAACAGACCAAGATCCCCGTTCCGCCGCAG
>Ga0315904_10002466_pt1 | contig 28616 bp, 27 predicted proteins | sample LakEriMetagenome_6_FD_203529 | JGI IMG/M metagenome (GOLD analysis project Ga0315904, IMG submission 203529) | Freshwater fungal communities from buoy surface, Lake Erie, Ohio, United States - Buoy 12 MA120 | ecosystem: Environmental > Aquatic > Freshwater > Lake | place: USA: Lake Erie, Ohio...
GCCAGCAGGGCGCGGCGATCAGCATGGTCGATGCGCGGGAGCTGCGAGAGGCCAAGGGCGACCTGGTCGTGGCCATGGCGGCCAAGGCGATCAGGCTGGCGCGCCTGCTGGGCTGCGAGGCCAAGGAGGCGTGGCTGTTGATGCAGAAGGAGCGGGCCGACCTGTTGCCCTACGTGCACCAGAAGCGCCCGCCGAAGGCCGAGGAGGACGGCAAGGAGCGCCCGCCCGTCACCTGGGTGGCGGTGCCGGTCGAGGAGCTGCAGCACGGCGCTGGCGGGGCTGAGGCGGGCGAGTGGGACACGCCGCCCGACCTGATGGAAAATCAAGGGGTTATCGACGGCGAGGCTGGGGAAGTCACACAACCCAAGTCACACGACGACGCCTAAGCCCTTGATCCGTCTGCGATAGCGCAGGCTGGCGCTTCTGATCAGAAATCAGACGGGGCAGGCCCCCAGGGGCGACCCCCCGGGGGCCTCGAGGCCCCCCACCCCCGAAATCGCGGCCGGCCTCGTTTCCCAGTGGGGCCCTGACCGGCAGGTTCACGCCCCGACGAAACCCCCACCCCCTTTCGGGGCGGCCGAAACCAGCCCCGACGAACCGGGTCGGGGTGAGGGTCAGCCGCGTGGCGGAGCAACAGAAGGTCCAGGTGCAGCGATGGGGCTTCGCAGGCCCCGTAGCGCGTCGCTACGAGTTCGACCGGGGCCTGGGCGCCTTCATTGTGGGGCCGACGGCCGGGGGGAAGACGATCGCTTCGGCCCGGCGCTGTCTGCGCGCTGCTCTCTGGCAGCAACCTAGTCCGCGTGACGGGTGGCGTCGAGCCCGTATTTTCGTGGTCTGCCCCACCTACCGCATCGCCTGGGACAGCGTGATCCCGTCCTACCTGAAGGTCATGGACCGCCCGTGGGGCAAATGGAACGGGGCCAAGGGCGACCCGGCCGATCACGTCATCCAGATCCCCGATCGCGGGCCGGACGGTCAGGGGCCGGTCGAGGTCGATGTGCGCTTCCGCGCCGTGCAGGACATGGACCTGGACGAGTTCTTCCGGGGGAAGGAGTGCACGGCCTTCTGGTTGCCCGAGGTGGACACCCACAAGAGCCCCAACATCATCAGCTACTGCCTGAACCGGGTCGGCCGCTTCCCCGAGCCGGAGGACCGCCTGCCGCCGCCGGCGCCGCCCGGGTGGTCAGGCGTGTGGGGCGACGCCAACACGCCGCTGATCGGCAGCTGGTTCGATGAGCAGTATTACCAGAAGACGCCCGACGGCTTCACGGTGCACAAGCAGCCGCCCGGCTATGACCCGGACACGGCCGACGGCTTCCATGCCCTGGCCGAGAACGTCGAGAACCTGAAGAAAATCCATCCGCAGTACTACCGCGACCGGGCGCGGTTGATGGACGTGCACGACACCGAGCGCCTGTTCCAGTGCAAGCGCAAGTACGGCCGTTTCGGCCAACCGGTGCACCCCAACTTTGACGAGACGGCGCATGTCTCCAGCCAGCCGCTGGAGCCGGACCCGGACCTGCCGGTCATCATCGGCGTCGACGTCGGCTTCCGGGGCGCGGCCGCCTTCCTGCAGCGTGGCCTGTTCGGCCACTGGCGCATGTTCTCCGAGATCGTGGCCTATGACACCGAAAACGGCGAGATGGACGCCGTCGAGCTGGGCCAGGCGATCAAGGCGCGGCTGGCGACGCGGTTCCCGCGCTGCAAGCGGGCGATCATCGTCATGGACCCGGCGGGCAAAAGCCGGTCCAGCGTCAACCGCAACATGAGCTGGATCACCGAGCTGTCGCGCGCGGCCGGCGTGACCGTCGTTCCGGCCCCGACTAACGACCCGAAGCTGCGCCGGGCGGCGCTGAAGGATGCGCTGAAGCGCCGGAACGGCTTCCTGATCGACCCGGAGTGCCGGTTCAGCATCACGGCCCTGAACGGCGGCTTCCACTATCCGAAGCGCGGCGACAGCACCTCGATGGTGGCCAAGAAGAACGAGTACTCGGACTGCGGCGAGAGCATCGAGTATGCCTGCCTGGGCGGCGACGGCGTGCAGGACCGCGCCGGCCTGTTGCCCCGCATGGGCGTCGGCGAGCCCGGCGCCAGCAACGTCGTCGAAGTGATCTTCGATTAGGGTTCCAGCTGGCCGCTGCAGACGTAGCGAGCGCTGACCACGGCCAGCGGGTACAGAACACCCAACAGGAACAGGGCGGCCGAGAAGATTTCAAGAGCCCAGCAGGCGATGCCCAGGCTGTCCGTGAGCTTCGGCGGCGGCCGGCTGTTTTCCGCGCCGTCGAAGTCGAAGTCGTCCCACGTCTTCACCAGGATCTTGCCGTGGATCATGGCAACCAAGACGCTGGCGCCGATCGAAAGCAGACCGCCGGCGAACATCCAGGCGGATGGAAGCAGCAGATAGGAGATCGACTTGGTGATGTTTGTCAGAATGTGACTGATCACGAACACGGCCCCGCCCGCGTTCCCGATGCCCAGCCACAGGCTCCATCGGGCTTCCGTTGACCGGAGCGTCTCGCGATCACGCGCCATAGCGGCCTTCATGGCCGCAAGCCAACTGTCGTTCACCGCCGCCACCCCGCTCTTTGCATGTTTGCTCGCCAGGAGATCATGAGGCCCGCGCCGCTTCGTCAACCCCCACCCCCTTCCGGGCGGCTTGAGGGTGCGGCACATGAGCTTCCTGCGCCGTCCGAAGGTCCAAGAGCCGCCCCGCCCGGTCGATCCGGCCGATACGCAGAACCGTATCGACCAGGCGCGCACGCGCCGGCTGCGATCGGGCGGCCGCGCCAGCACGTTTCTCTCGAGCGTCGCCGCCGAGGCGGCCACCGCGGCCCCGCCGCCGACCCTGACCGGGATCGGGTGACATGACCGACGCCGCAGCCGCGCCCGCCGTGCTGACCATGCCCCGCATGGACGACCGCGCGCGCATGCTGCGCAACGAGTGGGACGAGGCGCAGGCCCAGCGTCGGCTGTTCGAGCCCGGCTGGCAGATGGTCAGCGACTACTACTATCCGTCGACCGATTTCACGGTGCATGCGCAGAGCCCGGCGACGCGCCGGAACCGGCGCGTGGTCACCAACATCCCGCGCCAGAACCTGAAACAGGCGACGGCGCTGTTCGTCGCCTATGCGATCGACCCGACGCAGCCGTTCGTCGCCCCGAACGTCAACCGCGGCATGACCCAGGCCGGGCGGGCCGTCTATCGCCGCGACGCCGACGGCCGCCGGCTGGACCTGGACGACGAGAGCCGGGACTATCTGGAGGACCGGCGCTGGCAGGTGTTCGACAGCATGCTGTTGCCCCAGTCCGGGTTCGTGCCGACGCTGGCGCGGGCCGGGCTGGAGTTCCTGGCCTTCGGCAACGCCGTCACCTGGACCGGCCGCAGGTTCGGATACGGGCCGGTGTACCGGCACCGGCCGCTGAAAAGCTGCTGGTGGCAGGTCAACGAGGACGGCCAGGTGGACACCATGTTCTTCCAGTGGCGCGCGCCGCTGTGGCGACTGGTGCGCGACTATCCGGCGGCGCTGGCGCACCCGAAGATCGCCGAGCTGCACAAGGATCCGAAGAAGGCGCAGCAGCAGATCACGCTGCTGAACGTCGTGAAGCCGCGCGAGGGCGGCGTCATGGGCGCGGTGCGGACCAACAAGCCGTTCGCCAGCATCACCACCCTGCCCGAACACGACTGGTTCAACGTGCGCGAGGAGGGATACGACAGCTTTCCCTACCAGGTGGCCCGCATGGACACCTGGGAAAACAGCCCCTACGCCACGGGGCTGGGCTTCGACGCCCTGCCCGACGCCATGGCCCTGAACCACTTTTCGGGCGGGCTGGAGCGGGCCATCGACCTGATCAACGATCCGGTCCTGTTCGCCCCGATGCGGCTGTTCGGCAACCGGCTGGACCGGCGCCCGGGCCAGATCAACGTCTATGACCCGACCAACCTGGGGTTCCAGTCTCTGCGCGACGCGATCCAGAAGGCGGACATCGCCGGCGACCCGCAATGGGCCGAGCGCCGCATGGCCGCGCTGCAGAGCAATATCGAGCGCGTCTTCTTCGGCCAGTTCACCTCACTCAGGGACGCGGCCAACGTCACGGCCGAGGAAATCCGCGAGCGGCGGGACCTGCGCCTGCGCGCCATGAGCTATCTGGTGCCGACGTTCGACCGCGACCTGCTGGGCAAGGCGGCGGATCGCACCCTGCAGGTGCTGGCGGACGAGGACCTGATCCCGGCCCCGCCGGCGGCCCTGTCGGGCGTCGAGGTGGACTGGGATTACGACGGCCCGCTGGCCAAGGCCCAGCGCGGGCTGGTGGTCGATGGCGTGCTGCGCCTGTTCGACGCCGCCGCGGCGGCCCGGCAGTTCGACGAGACGGCCGGCGACGTCATCGCCGTGCATGAGGCCCTGCGCACCGTCGGCGACGCCGTCGGCGTCAGCCCGGCGGTGATGAACAGCCGCCAGCGCGTGGCCGAGATGCGCGAGGCGCGCGAGGCCGCGGCCGCGCAGCAACAGGAAAACGAGGCCATGACCGCCGCCGCCAGCGCCCTGCGCGACGCCGGCCAGGGCGTGGCCTCGATCGAGAACGCGGGAGCCCCCGCGCAGGCCGCATAGGGCGGCATCAACCGAAAGGAGACGGCCTTGAGCAAGCCGCGCCAACCCCGAAAGAGCAAGACGCCGCCGGCCCCGCCGCCGTCGCGCCTGAAACGCGCCCTGCTGGGCGGAACCGCCCTGTCGTCCAGGCCCTGGCGTCAGGCGCTGGGCGACTGGCTGTGGCTGCTGGTGCAGGGCGTGACCCTGACGCCGGGCGGCGGCGCGATCCGGGGGCGTGAGCAATGACCGCCGCTGTTACCCTGCGAGAACAGCTGGCCGCCCGCGACTACGAGCGCGGGCAGAGCTACCCGCTGCAGACCCTCGACGACATCTTCGCGCTCTATGCGTGGCTCCCTGACGACCGGGGCGAGCTGTTCCTCGAGGAAATCGCGGTCGCCATCCCGTTCACCGCAGCCTCGCTGAAGCTGGTTGCGGTCGTCGGGCAGGTCGCTGGCGTGGCGCCGGAGCCTGGGCCTCTCACATGGGTCGACGACGACAAGGGCGAAGGGGCGGTCAAGGTCTCGTCGGAAACCGGCGAGCCGGTCGTCGCCTTCCAGTACCAGCGGCAGCGCAATGAGCCCTGACGCCCCGCCCGAGCTGGAGCCCGCCGTCGGCTTCGACAGCGCGCGGCTGATCGCGGACGTCCGCAAGGGCGACGTGAACGCCATCCGCGAGGCGTGCCGGATCAAGTTCGGCGACAGCCTGGGCCGGCTGATCCTGCTGCATGCCCTGAGCGACATCGGCGGCGTCGGGATGCCCCGGGGGCCGGAGCCCCCGGAGCTGGCCAACCACAACAACGGCCGCGCCGCGGCCATGCTGAAGCTGGCCGAGCTGGCCGGCTTCGACCCGACCGCGATCGCCGCGGCCGGGCTGACACAGGTTCTTGAAGGAGCGAGCCATGAACGCGAATACGGACACCAGCGGCCAGACCGGCCAGACGTCGGATACGACGACGACGACTTCACCGGCGCCGGGGGCGGCGGCGGCGGATACGACCACGGCGGCTTCCACGGAGGGGCAGACGACTTCGCCGACTGACGCCGCGGGCGAGGCCGGCGAAGCCAAGGGCGGCGCCGGCAAGAAGGCCGACGCAAAGGGAGCCGACGGGAAGACGGGAGACGGCAAGGCGGCTGACGCCAAGGCCGGCGATCCGCCGCCGTGGCAGGACAGCCTGCCCAAGGACCTGGCGGAGAACCCGCTGTTCCGCAACTACAAGACCCCCGAGGACGCCATGAAGGCGCACCTGCACCTTTACAAGGCGCGGGGCGTGCCGGCCGAGCGGCTGCTGATCATCCCCGACAAGCCGCAGGATCAGGCCCCTGAGGACTGGGCGGCCCTGCACAAGGCGCTGGGCGTGCCTGACGACCCCAAGGGCTATGACATCAAGCTGGCCCCCGAGGCGGCGGCGGATGCGCCGGAGCTTGAGGCCGTGCTGCGCGACCTGGGCGCCAAGGCCAAGCTGCAGCCGTCGCAGATGGCGGCGATCATCGACACCCTGAACAGCATGGGCGTCCAGGCGGCCGAGGCCGAGGCCAAGGCGCTGGAGAAAGAGGCGCAGGCCACGACCGCCGAGCTGGACCGCGAATGGGGCGCCGCCGCCGAGGGGAACCGCCGCGCGATCGGCAAGCTGCTGGTGGACGCCAACGGCGGCAAGCTGGACGAGGCGGCGCTGGCCGACCTGACGTCCAAGATCGGCAACAGCCCGGCGGTGGCGCGGGCTCTGGCCTATGCCGCGCAGAAGATGGCCGAGCCGGGCGCGCCCGAAGGCCAGGGCGGCGGCGGTCAGACCCGCCAGATGACCCCGGCCGAGGCGACGGCCAGCCTGAACGCCTTCTACGCCGACAAGGACAAGGTCGCCGCCCTGAACGACCGCAAGCACCCGCAGCACGGCGCTGTGCTGCAGGAGCGGGCGCAGCTGCTGGCGTGGCAGCGCGGAGAGAAACGACCGGACCAGGCGAGTTCTTGAGGGGCGCTACCGCTCGCCGCGCGGCGGCTCGCTGTTTGAGCGGAGAGTGCGCTACCGCTCGCGCCGCGGGCGCTCGCTGCTTGAGCGCTTGACGGCGCGGGCAAATCAGTTCAGCCCATGACTATCCGGCACGGGGTGCGCCGGTTGCGCAAGCACCCCACCTTTCCCCGCCGGAGACCGCGCAAGCGCCGGAGAACGGGGGAACGCCCAGGCGGGCGACACCGCCAAGGCACGCACGGCGCGTCAGCGTCGAGACTGCAGCCGATCAAGCCCGACATCTTTGATCGACCGCAGGAGGCGTGCGCGCCATGGACTACAACCTGATCACCCAAGCTGACATCGACGGGTTCCGCGCGAACCTGAACATGACCCCGCAGGTCACCGAGAGCGTGTACCTGCCCCACGTGGATGCCGACCTGGCCTATTCCGAGCCGGGCAAGCTGTTCAACATCGACACTATCGGCACCAGCGACCCGAAGAAGGTCAACACCGTCGTGCCGGACAGCCCGGAAGGCATCGTCGACATGACCCGCCGGGTCGGGTCGTTCGAGAGCTTCCACGACGGCAAGTTCATCGAAAGCATCCAGAAGGTGCACCAGCTGCAGGACCCGACCAACGAGGTCATGGCGGCCATGCGCGCCGGCAAGATGCGCTATGCCGACAAGAAGATCCGCGACAGCTTCTTCGCGGCGGTTCGCATCGGCGAGAGCGGCGAGAACACGCTGAACTTCCCGTCGGGCAACCTGATCGCCGTGAACAGCCGGACCCGTCTGCACAGCCAAGAGACGGCCAGCCTGCCGGCCAGCCCGAACCCCCTGCCGCTGACGCTGGGCAAGCTGCTGACCGTGCGCGAGCGCATCAAGCGTGGCCGCGTCATGGACATCCTGCCGGGGTCGCGTCTGAAGATCGCCGTGCGCCAGGCCGACATCAGCCAGCTGCTGACCACCATCCCGGTGACCAGCGGCGACTACGCCACGATCCGTCGCCTCGAAAGCGGCGAGATCAACAGCTACCTGGGGTTCGACTTCGTGTGGGACGAGGACGTGCCGCTGGCCGCCGGTCAGACCGATCAGTACATCCTGCCGGTCTGGATCGACCGGGCCATGAAGTACAAGTCGCGCGAAATCCACAACGCGTCGATCAGCGTCCGCGGCGACAAGTCGAACCGTCCCTATGCCTACTACGAGACGGAGCACGGCGCCCTGCGCGGCTGGGACGACGCCGTCTTCGGCATCATCGTCAAGGACCTGTAAGCCCCGAGCTGAACCGGGGGCCGGGTGACCGGCCCCCAACCTGATCACCTCCGCCGCCCCGGCGGCGCGGACCCCGGAAAGGGCCGCAAACATGAGGAACGAAGACCATGCCCCGTTTCACTGGAGCCGTTCTGGGCGCCGCGCGCGCCGGCACCAGCAGCCAGACCACCCGCCCGGCCTATTCCAATGGCCGTGTGGCCAGGATCGCCCGGGACCTGTGGACCGGCGACGCCGCCCAGAACGACGATGTCGTGCTGGCGGAGGTCGACTGGAACACCGTCATCGACGAGACCTCCTTCATCAACTTCACCGATTTCGGCACGGGTGTGAACCTGGACGTCGGCGTGGCGGTTGGCCCCTCCGGGGCGAACATCAACTGCCTTGTCTCCGGTCAGGACATCTCGACCGCGGCCGGCACGGCCGGCCTGCTGCGATCGGTGGCCATCACCGCGCGTCACCAGCCCCTGTGGCAACTGGCCGGCTTTGCCAGCCTGCAGGCGGCCCGATCGGCGACCCGCGCCACCGATGGCCGCGCGGTGATCATCGCCACCTTCAAGGATGGCAACCCGGTGGCCGGCACCCTGGCCTGGACCATCTTCGGGTCGCCCCAGTAAGCGGCCCGCACCCCTTCCCGGCCCGCCCGCGCTGCTCGGCAAGGCGGGTCGGTTGAAACGAAGGCGGCGGGGGCCCTCCCGCCGCCTTCGACGCATCTGGACCCCGGAGAGCCGCCATGGCAGACGCCGCCACCCAGCTGATCAATCAGGCCCTGGCCCACATGGGAGAAGATCCCGTGAATGACCTGGGCGCTGACCCGGCGCCCGAGCGCCTGCGCAAGGTCCTGCCCTGGTTCCATTCCGGGATCGAGGCGGTGCTGAAGCGGCACGGCTGGCATTGCGCGCTGGAATACGTGACCCTGAGCCCCGGCGCTGACGCCCCGGCGAACTGGCGGTGGCCGGTCAGTTATGTCGTCCCGGAGGGATGCCTGCGCCTCTGGCGCGTCGAGCGCGCGACGGCGTGGGAGCGCGGGCGATGGATACGCGAGGACGGCGCCGTGCTCGAGGTGATCCGCGCCGCCGAAGGCGGCCCGCTGAACCTCGCCTATGTGGCCAAGCGCCGCCCGGAGGCGATCGACAGCCATGTGATCGACGCCATCGCGCTGGAAATCGCGGCGCGGGCCTGCGAGACGATCAGCGGCTCGGAGGAGCGCGGCGACAAGCTCCGCCGGCTGGCCCGCGACGCCCTGCTGTCCGCCATCGGACTGGACGGCGCCGACGGGCGGAACGATGAAGGCCCGGTGCCCGACCGCGTGGCAGACCTGCGCGGCACGGCGCTTTGAGTGGCCCTATCGCTCGCCGCGCGGCGGCTCGCTGTCTGAGGGCGTGAGGGCCCTACCGCTCGCGCCGCGGGCGCTCGCTGTCTGAGGGCGTGAGGGCGCGCTGAAGCAGCGAGGCCCCGCGGGCCGAGCGGTAGCGCACCAGGAAGGCCAACCCCCACCCCCTTTCGGGGCTGGCGACATCGGGACATGCGGCAAAGCAGCTTCATCAATGCCCTGAACGTCGGCGAGCTGTCGCCGGACGCCTGGTCGCGATCCGACCTGGCGCAGCACAGCCGGGGATGCCTGATCGGGTGGAACATGATCGGCCGGGTGATCGGGCCGGTCGGCCGCCGGCCCGGGACATGGCACGTCGGCGCGCCCAAGCACCACGACCGCAAGGCCCGCCTCATCCCGTTCGTGCGCAGTCAGGGCGACGCCCTGCTGCTGGAGTTCGGGGACTTCTATGTTCGCGTCTGGACGGTCAACGGCACGCCGGTGATGGCCGACGGCGTCCAGGTCGAGTTCGCCAGCCCCTACTCGCAAAGCCAGATCGAGGGCATCCGGTACCGCCAGTCGGGCGACGTCATGTTCCTGACGCATCGGGACGGGTTCAGCCCGCGCCAGCTGGTGCGGCAGAGCAATACGCTGTGGTCGATCGACGGCACGCCGGTGACCAAGGGCCCGTTCCGTGGCGAGAACACCGGCCCGGTGACGCTGCGCCTGTCCGGCACGACGCTTCAGGCCAGCGCGCCGCTGTTCCAGCCGGGTCACGTCGGCAGTCTGTGGCGCATCCGGCCGAACGCCGGGAACCCCGCGGTTCTGACGTGGGAGCCGGAAGAGGAAAACATTCCGGCCGGGGCCGAGCGCTTGTCGAACGGGCGGGTGTACGCCCGCGCCGGCACCGTCAACCGGGCCGGCAACACGCCGCCGATCCATGACAGCGGCACGGTGTCGGACGGCCGCGCCCTGTGGACCTATCTGCATGACGGCGCGGCCATCGTGCAGGTCACGGCCTTCCTGAGCGACACCCAGGTCATCGTCGCCGATCGCAGCGGCATCCCCGCGGGCGTGGCGACCAACACGCCCTACTGGTCCGAGGGCGCGTTCTCGGACCTGCGCGGCTGGCCGACGGCCAATCCCGTCGTGCGCGAGGAGCGGCTGGCGCTGGCCGGCGCTTTCTCGGAACCTGACGTGATCGACTTCACCCGCACGGCCGGGTTCAGCCCCAGCGGCCTCGACTTCACGCCGGGCCTCGGCACAGGCCGCGTGGTGGACGACGATGCGGTGCGCCGGTTCGTCGGCGAAAGCCGCGACCGCATCGTGTGGCTGGCCGGATCGACCTATCTGATCGCTGGCACGACCTCGGGCGAACATCTGATCACCGGCGCCACCGTGGACGATCCGATCACGCCGGCAGGCTGCGTCAGCCGCCCGATCAGCGAGTTCGGCAGCGCCGACGTGATGCCGGTGTTGGCGTGGGGACTTGTGATGTTCGTGGCGTCGGGCGGGCAGACCCTGAGGTTCATCGGCGTTCAGGCTGACCAAAGCCAATCGCAGGGCGACCTGTCGGTCACGGCGGACCATATCGGCCGTCGCGGGCTGGTCGAGCTGACGTGGTGCAAGCAGCCCATGAACCTGTTGTGGGTGCGCCTGGCCGACGGCGGGCAGGCGAGCTTCACCTTCCACAGCGAGCAGAATGTGCAGGGGTGGAACCGGCACGGCCTGGCCGCGCCCCGGCCCTCGACCGAGGCCGAGCCGCTGGGCGGCGGGCTGGAGCTGGAAAGCAGCTGTGTCCTGCCCGGCGTCAACGGCCGTCCGCGCCTGTTCATGCTGGCCAAGCGCACGAAGAACGGCCAGCCGCAGCGCATGATCCTGAGAATGGCCGAGCCGGAGGATAGGCTGTTCCTGGACGCGGCCGAGCTGTACTTCGGCGTGCCCGTGCCCGGCGTGGCCGGCATTGACCACCTGATCGGCGAGCCGGTGACCATGATGGCCCGGACGGAAACCGGGCCCGACACGCCGGGCGTCGGCTGGGGCGAGTATCGGAACCTGATCGTCGATCCCGGCGGGTCGGCGACCCTGCCGGCGGGGGCGCTGGCGACGCGCGCCTATGTGGGCCTGCCCTACCTGAGCCGCTGGGAAGGTCTGCCGCCGGACATGATGGGCCCCGGCACGACGCAGGGCCGCAAGGTCGCCTACAAGCAGGCCAGCATCGTGGTGACGGGCGCCGTCGCCTATGTCGGCACGACCGGCGACGAAGGCGACAGCCCGACCGACCAGATCTTCAGCCGCCGGCCGTCCGACGTCGGCGGGCCCGTGGTGCGGCGCATGACGCACAAGACGACGCTGGCCGGCGGCTCCGCCTATGAGCGCCGCATCTTCATCCAGACCGATCACGGGTGGGACATGGTGATCCATTCGGTTCGCGCCGTGGCCGAGGCGGAGGGCTGAGCCATGCGGGACGCCCTGATCCTGCGCGAATACTGGCCGACCGATCCGACCCGGATCGAGCCCCGCCCCGACTTCGCCCGCGAGCATGACCTGACCGGCCAGCCGCTGTTCAGCGGCCTGCGCCCCGAAGGCGTCGCCTGGACCCTGAAGGCCGGCCCGGCGAAATGGGCGGCCCCGCTGGCGTGCGGGGGCCTGAGCCCGCTGGGCCATGACCGCTGGACCGCCTGGCTGTTCGCCGGCGAGCTGGACCGGCGCGGCTGGATCAAGGTGGCCCATGCCTTCCGCGGACTGACCGTCGAGGTGAAGGCGCGGCGCGTCGAGGCGACCGTGAGGATCGACGCCGAGCCGGGCGTGATCCGTTTCGCCGAGCGGCTGGGCCTGACGCTCGAGGGTCGCATGAAGGGCTTCGGGCCCGACGGGGCCGACTACTACCTCTATGGGGGATTGTTCAGATGACGATGCTGGCCGCCGGGCTGAGCGCCGTAGGGTCGATTATCGGCGGGATCGGCCGGTTTCAGGCCGGGCGCGCCCGGGCGCGGGCGCTGCGGTTCGCCGCGCGCAACGCGCGACAGGAGGCGGGGGTGCGCGCCTCGATCGCGATGGAGGAGAGCGACCGCGTCGGGGCCCGTGCGGCGACGCTGGCGGCGGCGTCCGGCGGCGGCGGTCTGCAAGGTTCCGCGCTGGCGGTGATCGAGGACCTGGCGCGCCAGGGCGTCTATCGCGCGCGCCAGACGGTGCGCGACGGCCTGAGCGAAAGCATCGCCCTGCAGAACGACGCGCGGGTGGCCCGGCAACAGGCCAGCCTGGACCTGACCACCAGCCTGTTCGAGGCGGGCTCGACCGTGCTGGGCCAGATGGGCGTCAACACGCAGAACCGGCGGATGGGGAAATCCTGATGGCCCGACTTCCCCAGGCGCTGGACCTGAACGCCCCGCGCGGCGTCGTCAGCCGCGGCGAAGCCCTGGACTTTTCCGGGGTGGACCGGGCGCTGCAGGGGGCGGCGCAGCAGGTGCGGCGCGTCGACGAGGTGCGCCGCCAGGCGGACGACGAGCAGGCGGCCCGGATCGTCCAGGCCGCCGAGGCCGAATACAACGCCGGGGCCATCGAGCGCGCCAACGCCTATGACGGCCGCAGCCCCGGCTATGCCCAGGCCGAGCTGGCGGCGTTCGACGCCACCTTCCAGCCCATTCAGAACCGGGAGGACCTGCCGGACGGGGTGCGGATGGCCCTGACGCGGCGGGTGCAGGAGGCGCAGGCGCGATACGGCGCCCGGGCGCTGGCGACCGAGGCGGAGACGCGCAGCCGGCGCGTCGCCGCCGACCGGGACGCCTCGGAACAGGCGGCCGCCCTGCGCGCCCGCATGGAGGTGATGGGCCGGTTCGACGCGCTGGAAGACGCGCGGCGTCAGGCGTGGGACGGCGCCAGCCCGGGCTATGCCGCCGGGGTGCTGGAGGACTGGCGCCGCACGTCCGAGGAGGTTCTGGCGGCCCTGCCGGTCGAGGTTCAGGAGCGGCTGCGCCCTGCCCTGCTGGCCGACGAGGTGCAGCTGCAGGCGCGGGCGCTGGCGGCCGAGGACGAGGCGCGCGAGGCCAACACCAACCGCACCGTGGCCGATGGCCTGCAGATGCTGGTCAACCGGGTCCGGCGCGACCCGTCGCTGATCGGCCGGCTGGACGCCGAAATGGCCCCGGTGCTGGCTGCGGCGCCCGCCGCCCTGCGCACACGTCTGGCCAATGAGACGCGGCAGGAGGCCGCGGCGGCGGCCGTTGAGGCGCGGATCGAGCGCGGGGAATGGGATGCGGTCGAGGCCGACATCGAGGCGGGCCGGTTCGACAATTTGGACCCGGCGCGGGTCGAGCGCATCCGTGGCCGGGTGGAGACGGCCCGGGCCAATGGCGTGGTGGTGGACGCCCAGCGCCTGGCCGACCTTGAGGCGGCGCGGGCGGCGGACATCCGCAGCATTCTGGCCGGCGAGACGCCCGACAGCGGCCTGATCGCCGAGGCCCGGCTGCTGGGCGGTGAAACGCTGGCGGCCGAGCTGCGCACGGATCAGGAGGCGGCGCGGCGCATCCAGCCGCTGATCGGGCGCCTGCGCACCCTGACGCCAGAGCAGGCGGCGGCCGAGCTGGACCGGCTGGCCGACACGGCGACCGACGCCGTCGGCGCGCGCACCTTTGAGCTGGCCAGAGAGATGGTCGAGCAGAACCGGCGCGCCCGACAGGACCCGGCGGCCTGGGCGGCGACGCCCATCGGCCCGGGCGACCAGGCGGCGGCCACGGTGCGCGAGCGCCTGGCGGCGTTTCAGGCCCAGCCGACGCCCGAGACGGCCCAGGCCTATGCCCGCGCCACCTGGACAGCGCAGGGCCAGGGCGGCGTCCCGCTTCAGGAGCGCCGGATCCTTGATCAGGCCACAGCCGAACAGTGGGTGGAGATGCTGGACCGCCCGGAGGAGGCGGCGCAGGGGCTGGCGCAGATCGCCCAGCGGCTTGAGCTGTTCGGCGACGGCTTCCGGCCGCAGGTAACGCGCGAGCTGGCGCTGGCCGGACTGTCGAATGCCGACCTGGGCGCCGTGATCCAGTACGGGCGCTCGCCCCGGATGCTGAACCTGTATGCCGCCGGCCGTGGCGTTCGCGAAACCGAGGCCATGCCCGACCGTGCCGACCGCGAGACGCTGAACACGGAGCTGACGCGGGCGCTTGAGGGCTATCGCCGGACGATCGGCGCCGGTCGCGGCGGCGAGGCGTCGCTGGCGGCAGTGCGCACCGCGGCCGTCGGGCTGGTGGCGCAGGGGATGAGCCCGCGCGACGCCGTGCGCCGGGCGGCCGCGCCGATCACAGAGGCGTGGGACTTCGAGGAAACCTATGCCATCCCGCGCGCGGCCGGCGTCAATCGCGGGGTGATCCGCCACCATGCCGCCCGCAACGTCCGCCGGCTGACCGTCAACGACGGGGCCGAGCTGTATGCGCCGCCCAGCGATCGCTACACGCCCGAGCAGAGCCGCCGCCTGTATGCCGACATCGTCCGCGAGACGGCCTTCTGGCGGAACCTGCCGGACGATAGCGGCGTCGAGCTGGTGCACCCGGACCCGACCGGCCGCCCCGTGCGCGTGCGCGACCGCCAGGGCAACGAGGTGGTGCGCACCTGGGCCGAGCTTGAGCGCGCAGTAGGCGTTGATTAGGGCCCTACCGCTCGCCGCGCGGCGGCTCGCTGCTTGAGGGCTTGACGCCTGCCCTACCGCTCGCCGCGCGGCGGCTCGCTGCTTGAGGGCTTGACGCCTGCCCTACCGCTTGCGCCGCGGGCGCTCGCTGCTTGAGGGCGGCCCACAAACCCCCACCCCCTTTCGGGGCTGACGACATGGGGGCATGAGCGACCCCTTCCGCACGTCCGCCGCCGGCGCCGATGACGAGACGCTGCGCGGCCTGATCGAGACGGGCCCGGTGTCCAACCGGCTGGGCCGGGCCGCCCTGTTCGAGGAGGCGCAGGTCACCGACCGGGTGCTGGGCTTCCTGCAGAGCGACGGCCGCCGGGCGTTCGACGACCAGCGGGCCATCGTGTTCGGCGAAGCCTACGCCAACCGGCTGAGCCCCGAGGAGGCCAACGCCCGCTACGGCGTCGAGGGCCATCTGACGTTCGAGGGGCCGGTAAACGCGCACCGGGCGGCAGAACAGCACCGGCAGACAATCGAGCGGCGGTTTCGCGAGGAAGCGGCGGCCCGGGCCGACCTGAGCGTGGCGGAGGCGCTGGGGTCGAGCCTGCTGGGCTCCGCCTCCGATCCGGTGCTGTTGCCGACCTGGTTCATCGGAGGTGGCCGCGCGGCCATCGCGGCGCTGGGCGTGCGCGGCGCGGCGACCCGGGGCGCAGCCATCGGGGCCGGCGCGGCGGCGGGCGCCATCGACGGGATCACCGGCGGCGTGGCGGCCGAGGCCATCAACGCCGGGGCCCGGATCAGCACCGGCGAGGACTATACGTTCGGCGACGCCTTGCGGAATGTGCTGTTCGGGGCGGCGCTGGGCGGCGCGGTCGGCGGCGTCACGGGCGGCATCGCCGGCCCGTCGGCGGCCCCGCCGACGCGGCTGCGCGGGCCGGTGGCGGACATCGTGCGCGAGGCGGCCGAGGCCCAGGGCGAGGACGCGGCCACGGCCCTGCGCATCGTCGAGCTGGAGAGCGGCGGCGACGTGCGCGCCGACAACCCCCGCTCCAGCGCGGCGGGGCTGTTCCAGTTCATCGACAGCACCTGGGCGCGGTTCGGCGGCGGCGACCGGTTCGATCCGCGCCTGAACGCCACGCGCGGGGTGCAGCTGCTGGCGCAGAACCGGCAGGCGTTGCGCGCGGCGCTGGGCCGGGAGCCCGAGCCGTGGGAGCTGTATCTGGCGCACCAGCAGGGCGCCGGCGGCGCCAGCCAGATGCTGCGCGACCCGAACCGGCCGGCGGTCGACGCCCTGCGCGCCGCGGGCGTGCGCAATCCGGGGCGCGCGCTGACGCTGAACGGCGGCCGGGCGGACATGACGGCGGGCGAGTTCGCCGGCCTGTGGCGGCGCAAGTTCGGCGGGGCCTCGCTGGAGGCGTTGACGCCGCCGGCGGCCCCGCGGCCGCTGCAGCCGCTGGGCGAGGCCGAGCGCGTGGGCGCCTTCGCCGAGGCGCTGGAGGCGGCGGCCGAGGATGCGCCGGTTGACCTGACGACGGCCCTGACGCGCACGGGGCTGGCGGCGCTGGACGAGGCGACGGCGGCTCCGGGCATTCGGGGGCGCTGGCTGGAGGCCGACACGGCGATCCTGCGCGACGGGGGCGAGTTGCCGGTGCGCTTCGCCGTGGTCGAGATCGACGACCTGGTGACCAGCCACAGCGACGACCTGACCGCCAACCCGGACTTCCCCGCCCTGCTGCAGCCGCGCGACCGCAGCCGGCCGGGCAGCCAGGCCGAGAACTATGAGCTGGAGCGTGACCTGAACCCCGGCCTGTTGATGCGCGACCGGGTGGCGTCCGGCGGCGCGGCGATCGTCAGCCCCGACGGGCTGGTGGAAAGCGGCAACGGTCGCATCGTCGCCCTGCGCCGCAGCGCCGCCACGGGCACGCCCGCGTGGCAGAGGTATATCGCCGAGCTGGGCCGGCAGGGGATCGACACCAGCGGCTTCCGGCGGCCGGTGCTGGTGCGGATGCGCACCCAGGCCCTGCGCGGGCCGGAGCGGGCGCGGCTGGCCGAAAAGCTGAACGCCCGCCAGACCGACGCCTATTCGCCCGTCGAGCAGGCCCGCAAGGATGCGCGCGAGGTGGACGAGGCCCTGCTGCAGGCGCTGGGCGACGAGGACCCGGCGTCGGCCGCGGCGCGGCCGTTCCAGCGGGCGTTCCTGGAGCGGGTGGCGGTCGGCGACAAGAACCTGCTGACCGACCGGGACGGCGCCCTGAACGTGCAGGGCGTGGCGCGGATGCGGGCGGCCCTGACGCAGGCCGCCTATGGCGATGCGCGTCTGACGTCAGCGCTGTTCGAGGAAGGTTCGGCCGAGGTGGCCGGCGTCGGCCAGGCGCTGGCGGACGCGGCCCCCGCCTGGGCGCGGATGCGGGCCACGGCGCCGGCGGGGCTGGACCCGACCGAGGCGCTGGCGTCGGCGCTGGAGCTGGTGCGCGAGGCGCGCCGGCGCAGGATCCCCGTGGCCGAGCTGTTCGGCGTGCGCGCCGACCAGATCGACCTGTTGAGCGGCGAGACGATGAGCCCGGAGACGGGCGCGTTCCTGAAGCTGTTCTACCGGGACGAGGCCCTGACGCGGCCGCGCGGCCGCGAGGCCGTGGCCGAGGCCCTGACCGCATACGCCCGCCGCGCCGCCGACACGCCGGCCGGCCCTGACCTGTTCGGAGACACCCCCGATGCGCGCGCCTTCCTCGCTGACGTCCTCGACACCCTCGACCGCGCCGAGGGGAGCGGCAGCCGCGGCCTCGCCTACGCCGGGGGCGCTGAGCCGCTATGGACGACCCGAGAGGTTGCGGCTCCTGTCCTCGATCTTCGACGGCCTGAGCCGGTCGGCGGAGGGGCCGGAGCGGGAGGCGGACCGGGAGACGGGCCGCCGGCTGGGCGAGATGGCGGATCAGATGGCGGCGGCGAGAGCGCCCCGAGCCCTGGCGGACGGCTGACGCCGCAGCAGCGGCTGGCGGCGATCATCGAGGCCGACCCGGAGTTGAAAGCCATCGTCGAGGACACCGAGGCGCTGGCGCGGATCAGCGGCGCAAGTCCCGAGTTTTCCACAGGGGCCGACGATCCATCCACGGTTGCAGAGGCGATCCGGGCCGCGGCCTTCTGTGTTGCGACCGAGTATGTCGCATGACCCCCGTCGTTGTGCCGGGCATGGAAGCTGAGCCGTTCACCCCCGCCGAGCCGGGCCCGCGCGTGATGACGTGCGTGGCCGTGATCCCTGACCAGGTGCAGTTCGACTGCCCCGCGTGCGGACTGACGCACATGCTGATGCGCGGCCTGGATTTCGATGACGCGCCGGACGGGACATGGCGGCTGAAAGAACAGCCCGGGTTCGAGTGCGATTGCGGCGTGCTGATCGCCGCCGACTTCAAGCTGGAGCGAGCGGAATGACCCGCGCCTGTCACAGCCCCGTGCGCGCCGCCACGGGCGACGCGTTCACGGATGAGGAGATCGACGACATCCTGGCGCGCCTGCTGCGCAAGGCGCAGCGCAAGGGCGAGGCGTTCGACCGGGCGGCCGTCGAGGAGGCGGCGGCCGAGCTGACGCGCGAGGAGGTGCTGGGCCGGCTGACCGAGCGGCGGCTGCGCCTGGCGTCGCAGAGGGTCAGCGAGCGCTTTGACCGGTTCGTCGAGGCCATGGGCGACGTGGTGGGCGACGAGGCCGACCGGCTGCGCGCCTACAACGTCGGCAGCGAGAAGCAGGGGCTGGGCGCCAGCTTTTCGGTCGATGCCGAGGCGCGGGCGCGGACGGTGGCGCTGTGGGGCGAGGTCGAGCGCGGCCTGCGCGAGGCCGGCCTGCTGAACCGCGTCAGCGGCTTCATGGTCGACGAGGACTTCGAGCGGGCGGTGGCGCGGGAAATCAGCCGGCTGAACGGCGGCGACGTGGCCCCGACCGGCGACGGCGACGCCCTGAAGGTGGCCGAAATCCTGAACGCCGCCCAGGAGCGCGGCCGGTTGATGCAGAACGACGCCGGGGCCTGGATCGGCCGGCTGAACGGCTATGTCACCCGCCAGATGCATGACCGCCTGCGCGTGGCCGGCGGGTTCTGGCGCGAGTTCGAGGCCGGCGGCCTGTCGGCGCTGGGCGACTTCCGCGGCGCAGCCCTGAAGGCCAGCCGTCGAGCCTTCCGCGAATGGCGCGACACGATCCGGCCGCTGCTGGACGAGCGCACGTTCGAGGGCGTCGAGGCGCGGGACCTGGACGAGGGCTTCGACGACGCGGCGCGCCAGCTGCAGGCCAACGGGGCGATCGACAGCGCCGACGACGTGCGGGAGGTGTTCCTGTACCGGGTGTGGTTCGACATCGTCAGCGGCAAGAGCGAGGCGCTGGGCGGGGCCGACGACATCGGCGACTTCCGCCCGCCGGCGTCGCGGGCGCGCAGCGCGTCGAAAAGCCGGGTGCTGCACTTCACCAGCCCGGACGCCTGGATGGACTATCACCAGCGCTATGGCCGCGGCTCGCTGCTGGCCAATGTGACGGCCGGGCTGGAGCGGGCGGCGCGCAACACCGCCCTCATGACCCGCTGGGGCCCGTCGCCCGAGGCCATGTACCAGAACAAGGTCAGCCAGCTGCACGCCCAGGCCCGGTCGCGCGGCGACGCCCGCGCCGCCGATCGGCTCATGGCGGCCCAGCGCCGGGCCGAATTCGACGAGGTCGCCGGACTGGCGCAGGTTCCCGACAACCTGCGCCTGGCGATCATCGGGCGGACCATCCGGCTGCAGCAGAGCCTGGCCAAGCTGGGCGGCATGGTGCTGTCCGGCCTGTCGGATACCAGCCTGTCGGCGTCGGCGATGAAGCGGGCCGGCGGGACCTGGCTGCGCGGCTATGGCGCGGCCTTCGCCGGGGTAAGCCGTCTGCAATCGGCCGAGGGCAAGGCGGCGGCGGACCTGCTGGACGTGGGCGCGCGCAGCGCCGCGGCGCATCTGACCGGGCGGTTCCATGCGGCCGACGGGCCGCTGGGCTGGGCGGCGTCGGCGCAGCGGTTCTTCTATCGCGTCAACCTGTTCGAGTTCTGGCAGGACGGCCTGAGACGCGGCGTGGCGGAGATGCTGGCGGCGCACCTGGGCGCCGAGGCGCGGAACCCGTGGGGCGCCCTGAACGCCGGCACGCGCGAAACGCTGGAGCGCTATGGCATCGAGGCCGAGGATTGGGAGCTGGCGCGGCTGGGCCTGATCCAGCCGGAGGCCGCGCGCCCTGCGCCGCGCTCGCTGCGCGACACCTGGACCGAGACGGGCCGCATCACCGCCGACGTGAGCGAGCCGGAAGATCGCCGCTACTGGACCTTCGAGGCCATCGACGGCATCCCCGAGCGCGACCTGCTGCGCCGGGCCGGCCTGACCGGCGCGGACGCGACGCCCGAGGCGGCGCGCCGGCTGCGCGAGGATCTTCGCATCCGCTTCCAGGGCATGGTCCAGGGCGTGCTGGACGACGCCATGACCGAGGCCCGGGCGCGGGAGCGCTCCGGGCTGACGCGCGGCACGCGGCCGGGCACGGTGTGGGGCGAGTCCGTGCGGGCCTTCACCCAGTTCTGGAGCTTTTCGGCCGCCATCCTGAGCCGGCACGTGGCCCCGGCGGTGCGCGGCTATGCGGGCCAGCACCCGACGGCGCTGCTGGCGCATCTGATCCTGGCGTCGACGGCCATGGGTTATCTCTCACTCGAGGCCAAGCAGGTCACCAAGGGGCGCGAACCGCGCCTCATGGGCGTGATGGACGATCCGGGGAAGTGGGACGAGCTGTTCATCGCCAGCCTGCTGCAGGGCGGCGGCATGGGTATCTATGGCGACTGGCTGTTCGGCGAGGCCAACCGCAACGGCCTGGGGTTCACCATCGGCGCCCTGGGCGGCCCGGCGGTCAGCGAGCTGGAGCGGCTGACCACGATCGTGAACAAGGCGGTCAGCGGCGACCCGGAGAAGGTCGACGACATCCCGAACGACCTGATCAACGCCGCCAAGGCCAATACGCCGTTCCTGAACCTGTTCTACGCCCGCACGGCCCTGGACTATCTGATCTTCTGGCGGCTCCAGGAGGCGGTGAACCCGGGATCGGTCGAGCGGTACGAGAAGCGGATCGAGCGCGAAACGGGGAGTGATTTCTTTGTCTCTCCTTCGGAGAGTGTCCGCTAGCGCGGATAAACCCCCACCCCCTTACGGGCCTGCGAAGCAGGGGGCATGACGACGCCCGCTGCTCCCTCGGTGACGCGCTACAGCCTGACCGGCTCCGCCGTCGGCCCCTTCGCCACGCAATGGCGCTATGAGGCGTCGGCCGAGGTGGTCGTGACGATCGCCGACGCTGACGACACGGAAACGCTGCTGACGGCCGGCAGCGACTATACGCTGACCGCGTCCGAACCCCTCAACACCGGCGGCGCGGTGACCCTGCAAGTCGGCACGGTGCCGGGCGGCGGATGGCCTGCAGGCGCGCGGCTGGTGCTGCGCCGCCGCACCGCCCGCACCCAGCCTCTGGCCCTGCCCGACGTGGGCGGACACAAGCCCTTCGCGACCGAGCGGGCGCTGGACCGCATTGTCCGCATGATCCAGGAGCTGGGCGACGCCGTGGCCGAAGGCGGCGGCGGCAGCGGTGGCGGCGGCATCGGCATCGACGGGACCGACGGCTGGTCGCCGGTCCCTGCCTATGTGGAGGACGGCGAGCGCCGCGTCATACAGATTGCGGACTGGATCGGCGGCGGCGGCGACAAGCCGGTGACCGGCCGCTACATCGGGGCCAGCGGACTGGTGGCCGACATCGCGGCCGCCGGCGACTTCCGGGGCGCGCCCGGCGGCGCCTCTGGCGGCGGTCTGCCCAGCATCGGCGCGTTCCCGTCGTCGCCGCCCACGATCGCGGCTGGCGTCAACCGGGTGACGACGGTCGGCTATTCGGCCGGCGCGGTCATCAAGCGGCTGTCGGGCGCGGCCGCCTATGTGCACGACACGGACGTGGACGCCGCCTATGTGACCGCGCATCCGCGCGCGGCCTTCCTGTCGGCAGACGGCCGCGGATGGCGTCAGGATGAGGCCCAGCCGACGCCCGAGATGTTCGGCGCGGTCATGAACGGGACGGCCGACGACTTCGCCGCCCTGAACGCCTGGCTGCAATGGTGCGCCTTCAGCGGGCGCGAGGGCTTCCTGACCGGCACCGCCCGGTGCAACAGCACCATCACGGTGACCAACCGGTCGCTGGCCCTGCGCGGCGGCTCGCCACAGATCTCGAACATCGTCTTCGGGTCCGGCGCCCGGCTGGTGTATCAGGGCGGCACGCCGTCGCGGCAGGCCAGCCCGACGCTGCGCCTGTCCAGGCTGGGCCTGCGATCCGCCGTTCTGAATAACGGCGTCGGACTGGACGTCAGCTATACCGGCGGCGAGGGCTCGACGTCCGCCACGCTGCTGCTGGACGACGTCGGCATTTCCGGCGTTGACGCCTTTACCTGCTGGACGACCGGCGCGCGGTTGAACAACGCGCGCAACGTCACCCTCAACGACTGCATGTTCGAGGGCGCGGTCGGCGCGTCCTATCCGTGGTCAACCACCATCGGGCTGGACATCGACGGGGCCAATTCGCCGGTCGAGATCAAGGCGCGCAACACCAACTTCTATGGCTGGGAGCGCGGCGTTCGCCTGCGCGGCACGCTGGAGGGCGTGTACTTCCACCAGATCACCATGGTGGCCGTCGACATCGGCATCGACGATGACGTTTCCGGCGGCGGGTCGGCGGGGGAGCCGCTGTTCTTCCTGACCGACAGCCACATCAACTTCTACAGCGCCGGCTACAGGGGCAAGTCGCGCTTCCAGAGCCGGATCAGCGGCAACCTGTTCTATGCCCAGTTCGGCGCGTCGGCGGTCGGCATCTCGATCGTCAACGACGCCAGCGCCTATGCCAACTTCCTGATCCAGGACAACATCTTCTTCCGCATCCCGCCGGACGGAACCCAGTCCTCGACGGCGATCGAGGTCGGCGGCGGCGGCTCTGGCGAGATCGTGCGTATCGACGGCAACCTGTTCGACGGGGCCGTGCCCTGGACCCGGGCGATCCACCTGCTGGCCTCGTCCAATGGCGTGCGCGTCGGCCAGAACGTCTATGTCAACGCCACCACGACGGTGCTGGATCAGGGCACCGGCAACACGGTCGAGGGCTCTGGCGCCAACGAAATCCTGACCGGCAACGGTTCGCCGGAGGGCGTGGTCAGCGGCGGCCCGGGCCAGCTGTACCGCCAGCTGGACGGCGCCAACGGCTATACGCTGTGGGTCAAGCGCACCGCGGGCACGGGCACGACCGGCTGGGCCACCAACGGCGGATCGCATTTCACGGCGGTGATCCAGCCGCTGGCCGGCATCCTTCTGCCGCTGGGCCAAGGGGTGTCGACCACCTACAGCGGCCTGGGCCGGAACTTGATCAGCCACCAGACGGCCGACAACGGCGTGATCATCGGCGACGTTAACGTTCGCTCTCCGTACATCGCGATCTCGGCCAACCTGATCCCGGATACGGCCAGTACGCTTAGCCTTGGCACGTCGTCGTTCCGGCTCCAGAACATCTTTCTGCTGAACGCCCCGAACGTCTCTTCCGACGAGCGGCTGAAGCGCATGGGTGCGGCCCTGCCGCCGGCCCTGCTGGCGGCGCTGAACGCCCTGCCGATCCGCCGCTTCCAGTACCTGGTGTCGATCCAGGAGAAGGGCGAGGTGGGCGCCCGCCAGCACGTGGGCGTCAGCGCGCAGGAGCTGGCCGCCACCTTCGAGGCCGCCGGCGAGGACCCGCGTCGCTGGAGCCTGTTCTGCGAAGACGTCCTCATGGAGCAGGTGGCGCGCGAAGTCACCGTCATCGACGAGGACGGCGTCCCGCAGACGCGCATCGAGCATGTGCACGTCCCGGCGCTGGAGCCCGACGGCTCGCCGCGGACCGTCCTGAGCCTCCGCTACGAGGAGCTGGCCATGCTGCTGGCCGCCGCCGACCGGGCGCGGATGGACGCGCTTGAGGACCGTATTCGCCAGCTTGAGGGGGCCGCGGCGTGACGATGATCGAGAAGCTGGCCCATCTGTTCGAGCATGTCTGGCGGTTCGTCGAGCCCCTGATCCCCGGCGCCCTGGGCGCGGCCGTTGGGCAGGCGTGGGAGAAGGGGCTGGGCTGGCGCGACCGCCTGATCCAGTGGGGCGTGGGCCTCATGATCGCGGCCTACGTCGTCCCGGCCATCGGCCACATCTTCAACTGGCACCAGACGGTGATCAGCGCGATCGGCTTCGTGGTCGGCACCATCGCCTTCAAGGCCGTCGGACGCTGGCGCGAAGCTGCTGTCGAGAGCGGCGTCGACATCTTCAAGGCCCTGCCCGGCATCGCGCGCAGCTGGTGGCGCCGGCCGGGCGCTGCGCCCGAAGTCGAAACCCCCAAAGGCGAGGGAGAGGGCTGATGTCCAACGGGTTCCGGTTCTCCGCGCGTTCGGAGCGCAATCTTGAGGGGGTCCACCCGGACCTGGTGGCGGTCGCGCGCGAGGCGCTGCAGCTCAGCGAAATCGACTTCATGATCACCGAGGGCGTGCGCAGCGTCACCCGGCAGAAGGAGCTTTTCCGGGCGGGCGCCACGAGGACGATGAACAGCCGGCACCTGTCAGGGAAGGCGGTGGACGTGGCGGCGCTGGTGGGTGGCAAGGTGCGCTGGGACTGGCCGCTGTATGCGAAGATCGCCGCCGCCTTCAAGATGGCGGCCGAGCGTCGCGGCGTGGCGATCGTGTGGGGCGGCGACTGGCGGACCTTCAAGGACGGCCCGCACTTCGAGCTGGATCGGAAGGTGTACCCGTGATCGGCGCGGCTCGCCTGCTGGGATTGCTCGGGGAGCACCGCAAGCTGCTGACCGGCTTCGCCCTGCTGGTGGCGGCAGCCGCCATGTGGGCGGCCTGGCAGGACGCCAAGGCGCATCGTGAGAGCCTGACACGCGCCGGCGACGCCATCTGCGCCGCGGCCGGGGCGGAGTTCAGGCCGGATGACGTGGCGCGACGAGACTGGGGCGTGGCCTGTGTGCGGCAGGTTCAGGCCCTGGCGGCCTTCCGCGACGAGACGGTCAGCGGATCCCTGCAGGTGGCGCTGGACGCCATGGAACGCCGGCAGGGCAAGGAGGCGGCGGACGCCGCGCTGGCGGCCGCCCTGGCCCGACGCAATCAGGAAACCCTCGAGCGAATGGAGGCGGCCGATGCCGCGGTTGAAGGTGATCGGGTGGACGGCGCTTGGACTTGCGCTGTCAACGACCTTGCCGGCCTGCGCGCCCCGGGTTGCTGAAGCGCCCCCGCCGCAGGTTATCGTGCGCGAGGTGCGCGAGACGCCGCCGGCGCAGCTGGTGCGGTGTCCGACGCCGCCCGCCGGTCTGCCCTCCGACCAGGTCGCCAGCCTGCCCCCGGCCGTGCGCCAGGGCGTGATCCGCCTGGCGCGCTACGCCGGCGAGCTGGCGGCCCAGCTGAACCGCAACATCGCCTGGTCGACGGGCGAGGCATGCCCGGGCCTGCCGGGCGCCGAGGAGCAAGACCAGTGAGCAACGTGTACGACAAGAGCCCGAAGACCACGCGCCGCTATCGGTATGACCAGCGGCAGCGCCTGGCGACCAGCGGGACGTCCGCGGTCAGCGCGGCGATCGAGGCGCAGGAGGTGCTGCTGCATGCCACCGCGGCCATGCACTTCACCGTGGGCGCCTCGAACGCCGCGGCGATCGAGAGCGGCGCCGGAGCCAACACCATCCCGCTGGAAGCCGGCGAGAAGTTCCACCTGCTGATCGAGCCCGGGCAGTTCGTCGCCGCCATCCAGGCGTCGGCGGCTGGGGTGCTCTACATCGTGCCGGTGGACGGGCGGCTCTACTGATGCTGGTCGGCGTCGGTCGTCCCGGCAACGTCGGCAAGCACACCCCCTTCAAGGGTGGGGGGGTAGTCGCCGAGACCGCCGCTCTGATAGCGCAGATGTCCGTGAAGCCCGACGGCACACAGACTGCGAGGATCGACCGGCTGGTGAGGGCTGGGCTCCAGAACGGATGGTGGAGCAAGCTCGACTTTCTGTATGTCGGCGCACAGCACGACCGACAGGCGGCGCGGCTGAACTGGACCGCACCCGGTTCGTTCGCCCTCACCGAAAACGGCTCGCCCAATTGGCTGGCTTATCGCGGATACCTGGGCGGCTCGTCTGTTCAGTATCTGGGAACTGGCTTCACGCCGTCCCTGCACGCTCAAAGGGCGACGCAGAACAACATCTGCGCGGGCGGGTATTCACTTACTGACGCCAACGAAAACGCGCCGATGATTGGCATCATCGGAAGCTCGACTGGCCGGGCAGTCAGTCTTTATCCTCGCGGGTCTGGAAACATGACTGCCCGCGCCAACGACACGGCCGGTTCGGCGACCATCGGTGCCGTGGCGGACAGCCTTGGCTTTTTCATGGTCGAACGAACCTCGTCGGCCTCTCGACTTGGCTACAAGGGCAACACTCTTGTTGGCACGGTTTCGGCATCCTCTGGCGGCCTTGCGGATGGCGAAATCACGCTGATCGGTAACACGACACAGTTCTCAACCCGGCGCGAATGCTTCCACTTCCTCGGGGCCGCGCTGACGACGGCCGAGCGTCAGGCGTTTATTGCGGACATGGAGGTATACCTGACATCGGTCGGAGCCACGTTTCCCTGAAAACTCTCAGTCTCTGGCCCTTGATAGCGCCGCCTTCTACCCGTCAGGGGCGGTGCCGAGTAACGCGAACAAGGTGGCGATCGCGCACTGGCACTTCTTCTCGCGCTCAATCGACAACCGCGACACGCCCGGCGACTACTACGACACGGGATACCTTGCCCCCGGCGGAGAGGGGGGCGTCCATCAAGCCTACGGCGGCCTTCTGCGTAACAGGCCGTTGCCGCGCCCGACGACGATAAGCTCAGCCAACCCCCAATGGAGGGTGCGAGACTTCGAGGACGAAATCCGCATGGCGCAGCGCATGGGGATCGACGCCTTTCAGATCAACGAGTTTGGTGATTTCAGCGCGACCGCCCGGACAGGCTACATGCTTCAAGCGGCGGCTAATGTCGGCGGCGGCTTCAAGGTCTTGCCCTCGTTCGACTGTGCGGCTTCATCGCTGACCGACGCCCAGATCGCCGCATACTTCAACGCCTACAGGAGCAACCCGAACGTCCTGCGACACTCCGATGGTCGTCTCGTCGTGAGCTGCTACCGCGCCGAAGCGATGGGTGCGACGCGGTGGCAAAACATCATTTCACTGATCGGAGAGCCAGTTTTCTTCCTGCCGACCCTTTTGGAGACCGGCACGGCTGACGATTACACGTCGTTTGCTGGCGGTCTTTCGGCGTGGAGGGGGAGCAACTTCGCTGACATGGGGCCTGCGGCTGCCATGGCGGAAATGAAGGCGCTGTGCGATGCCGAGGGGCTGGAGTTCATGGCCCAGGTCATGCCCCAAGATCACCGTCCCAAAAGCCAGCAGTATCGCGAGGCTCGCGGCAGCCGGAATGCAATAGCCGGGTTCGAGTTCGCCATGGCCAACACCGGGCGATACCTCTGCTTGGCCACGTGGAATGACTACGGCGAGGGCCATGCGTGGTCCCCGGCCACCGAGACGGGCTACGCCTATGCGGACCTCGCGCGATACTATCTGAGCTGGTGGAAGGGGGGCGCAGCACCGGCCATTGAGCGGGACGTGCTGTATTGGTTCTACCGCATCGAGCGCACGGACGCGCCGGGCACCGGAGCGCTTCAGACCGCCCCGAGGTTCGCGGCGGCCAGCGGGAGTGATGGGCCGTTTGAGGAGATCGAGCTTCTGGCCTTCCTGACAGCGCCCGGAAGGCTGGAAATCAGCGGATCGTCGGCCGAAGTCGGCGCAGGCATCAACAGGCTCAGGGTGCCGTGGTTTGAGGGCGCTCCGGTCTTTCGCCTGTCACGCAACGGTTCCGTCGTCATCGAGCGACAGGGCCACCGCCCCACTAAGGCGACATCTGACTATCAAGACCTGCTGTATCGGGGCGGCGTTTCGACGCGCTAACCCCCACACCCCTTCTTCTTTTGTGGGGGCCTTCCCATCCCTACCCGATCCCCCGGTGGCCCTGCTGCCGGGGGTTTTCTCTGACACTCTGACACTGGAGGGCGGCCTGATGCTGTCACTACTCGACCCGGATCGGCTGCGGGTCGGCCTCGCCGCGCTTGCCGGGGCGTTTGTCTATGGCGTCTACACGTTGGTCACGTTGTTCCTGTCGGGGGCTCCGGTCACTCGGCAGGACTTGATCCGGGCTGGGCTAAACGTCGTCGCTGCGACCCTATGCGGCGTGGTGACGGCCGTGGTCATCGCCCCGGCGGTGGCGGCGCTGATCCCGTGGGTGAGCCTGCGAGACCTCCCGGCCATCGGGTTCCTGATCGGCGCTCTGACCTGGGAGGTTCTGCCGTTCGCGATCAAGGCGGCGAAGAACCGGGCCCGCCGCGAAGCCGACAAGCAGCGGGGCGCGTGAGATGGACGCCCTGAGTGTGTTTTCCGCCTTGTGCGCTACAGCGGCATCGGCGTTCTTCGGGCTCCGAGCCCAGATGCTGAAGCCCATCCTGAGGTCGTGGCCTGACGCCCCGGCTGCGGTGGCATGGGTGACCATCGCCCTGTCTATCATCCTCGGCTGCTACGTCGTCGCGGTGGTGGATGGCTACCGGTCCACGACTGGAGAGGCGGCCATCCTGTTCGCACTGGCGGTCTATGCCGGGCTGCTGTTCGGGAACCTTCTGCGACAGGTTCGTAGCCATGAGGCTGACGCATGAACACCAAGGCCCTGTTCGACGCCATCCGCGACATCAAGGCGGAGGGCGTGAAGGACAACAATCCGAATCTCACCCAAGCCGACGTGGACCGCATCAACCGCATCCTGT
>Ga0315904_10002468_pt1 | contig 28591 bp, 29 predicted proteins | sample LakEriMetagenome_6_FD_203529 | JGI IMG/M metagenome (GOLD analysis project Ga0315904, IMG submission 203529) | Freshwater fungal communities from buoy surface, Lake Erie, Ohio, United States - Buoy 12 MA120 | ecosystem: Environmental > Aquatic > Freshwater > Lake | place: USA: Lake Erie, Ohio...
AGGCAGAGCCCCGATCCAGCGGGGTGCGTGGCGACGACGGCTGCGGCCATCCGCTGGATGTTCTCGAGAAGTGACTGGCGGTCTGAGGGCATCGGAGCGGCTGCCTCTGTGTGTAACAAAATGAATCGTATCGGATGTGGTTTGTTACACAAGAGAGGTTTTTTGCCCGCAAGCTAAGGATAGCCCGGTTAATGTCACTTCCGGAACGGTCTTCCGGCTGATGAGCGACTCGCGAGCCTCGGGAGGAGCGGCCCGGGCGTCGGGAACGGGTTTCTCGAAACGCCCCGCATCCGCTTCGGTGGCGTTTCTCTGGCGTCGGCGGAGACTCGAGCGGCTCCGCCGCAATTCTCCTGACCGACACCGCTGCACAGTTGTGCGCTGCATTTTTCGACCGGCCGGCCTACCCCGCCCCGCGCTGCACTTTTCGACCGGCGTTCACAACGAGCCGCAGCTCGTGAAGCACGCCCGGGTGATCGTGGAGCGGCGGCTCGAGGGCAAGACCTACAAGGAGATTGCCAAGGAGCTCGACCTGACGGAATACAACATGGAGAACTGCGCCGCCATTACGCGGTTGATGGAAGCCGCGGGGCTTCCCGAGCCCTACCGCCGGCTGACGGAAAAGCCCGACCACGTGCCGCAGTGGTGCAGCAAGCACTGGCTGCAGGCGGGCGAACGCAAGGGCGGCGGCAGGCGCCACCGAGCGTCATGACATCAGGGATTCGGGGACGCAGCCGATGGCTTTGGCTTCGGTCGCCAGATTTCGTGGCCAGAAGTGGCTTGCCGCTTTTGGGCGTCCTGGACGATGGCTGCTAGATCATGCCCGAACTCTTCCGCGATGCGTCGCCGGGTAGCGTGAATGTCTTCGATCGTCGTATCGCGATCAGGAGATTTCTGCGTCATCGTTCAACAACTCCTCAGGCGTGCAGATGATCGGCCGCGCGAGCCCCACCCTGTCCAGTACGTCAAAAACCTTGGGCAGGATTCGTGCATTCGCGATATGCGTGCAGTTCCATGTCAACAAGTAGTCTACGTGATGGTGAGCAACCATCGCGATATGAAGGGCGTCGACGCTCGCCGATCGCGGCAGAATCGCTTTTCGCAGTATTTCTTCGGCGATTTCCAGGATCGCCTCCTCGATCGGCAGGATAGGGACACCCGTCAGCGCCTCGAGGCGGCGCTGAGCGAGGGCGGAATCGCCGTCGGCCACTTCATCGAGCACGTACTGCGAGGTGACGAGCTCGTAGTTCGCCCTCTCTGCAGCCCACCACCGTTGCGTCAATAGTTGCCGCGCCGCAGCAACAACCTGACCGCTTGGTCGGCCTCGCAGGTAGCTGACGATCGACGTTTCAACGTAAAGAGTCGGCATTCCCGTCACCCGCTCGCCAGTGGATCAAACGCTCTGAACGTCATCATCTTCGTTCGGTCAGCCGGCGGCAAGCGCCGCTGACCGCAATCGGCCGACGACTATTTCAAGGTTCATCACGACAGGGGCGGCGCCTTCGGGTGCCGCCCCTGCCTTCTTTTTTCACGGAAGGTTTCATGGTGAAAATCACCACGTTCAAAGACCGGCCAGTGCGGCATGTGCGATACATGCCGGACGGCACGGTGATATTGAAACTCTACGAGCGGCGGCCCAACCGCCGTGCTCGTCATCTCCGCGTGTCGCTGGCCCAGTGGCTGGCAGGCCGCGGTATCTATTTGTTGGAAAGCCACGCGACGCCGCGGGCCCAAGCCAGGCAACTCGTCGGGCGACACCTGAACCGCTTCGCGATCGTCATGGATCTGCACGAGCTTGCCCCAGTCGATCGGCGGGCCACGGGCGGGAGAGACGGGCGGAGGCTCGAGCGGCTCGCCGAGGTGTGTGAGGGGCTGACTTCACGCGGGCGAAGCCATCCTGGCCTTCTCCCGCTTGCGAACCTCCGGTTCGAAGTGAGCCGGCTCCTGCCGGCCGTCTTTTCTGAGCCGGATGTCGCCACCACACCCAGGGCACTCGAGCGGAAACTCCTCCCCCGCCCGGGCCATCAGCTTGGCCCGGGCAATCCGCGACGTGTCGTGTGAGCGGGGCTTTTGATGCGCGTCGCAGCAGCCTTCCGTGGCGTGGCCGTCGCCCCCATGCCCGCCGCTCACCGCCTCTTGGCGCTTTCCGACGTTCCCGATCGCCAGCGACGTGACGGCCCGCCTGAGCTTGTGGTTGGGTGCAAACACCCCGTGATACCTGTGCCGGTGCTTGCGCGGCGGCGGCACGAGATCGGCGAGCCGGTCGAGAAACTCAAAAGGCGAGAGGTCGACGACGCCATTGGCTATCGACGCCCAGATCGAGGGTCGGCCGACCGAGGAGATCGCGGATCGCCTGCGACATGCCTTTGAGGTGCCGGATCGTGCCGTCCGGCCGCGCGAACGGTGGTCGTCAGATCGCGAACGCGTTCCGCAAGGTCTGGTCGATCTCGGGCATCGGAATCGAGCCGATGACCCGGTCGACCGCCGCGATCGCGACTGTCGCCACGTTGTCGGCCATCACGACGGAATCACCGAGCAGGCCCGATTGCCGTCCAGCGGCGGACGCCATGGCGATTCCAACACGGCTGGGGTGTCCTGCTCGAAACATGCGACTGCTGATCATCGCCACGATGACTTGGGCGACGCCGGTGTCGAAATCGTCGGCCTGCACAACCAGAGCCGGGCGGGTTTTTGCCGTCTGGAGGTCGGAGTGCGGAAACAAGACGAGAACGACGTCGCCGCGGCTACAGGAGGGCTTTGGCCGCATCGTAGTGGTCATACGCAGTCATCTCGGGGCTGTCCCAGTCCTCGGCAAACCGCTCCAGCCGGCTCCGCAGTTTCGCGGCTGCAACGGCATCGATGCCGCGGGTTCGGAGGTCGACCGATACGCCATCCATCTCCGTTAGGCGACGCACGATCTCCTGCCGCTCGGCAGGGGTCAACTTCGCGAGTTCGTTGAGGAGTTCGGCAGTACTCATGAAAACCGCACCCGTCGGACACCACAACTTCAGGTTACTGTACGCATACACAGTACTGCTGTCAATCAATACCAGAAGCATTTGGCTTGCTGCTAAGTGAACCCGGTCATCGCAACCGCGGTGGTCGTACAAGCCCAACGCCGTGAGGCGTGGGGCCGCGCTCGCGAGGGGCCGGCTTCACCGCGGCAGCGGGGCCTCGAGGGCACGAACCACAAGTTCCGGCACTCCTTCTGCACGATCGCCGTCCTCAGCGGGGTGAATTTCTTCACGCTCCGTCGCTGGGTCGGCCACATCGACAAGGAGGGGCTCAAAATCTACGTCCACATTGCCGACGAGCAGGCCCAGGTGACCATGCGGCAGTTGGCCGATCGCCGCCAGGCAGCCGGGCGTGCCGCCAAACCCGCCAGGGGGCGGAGGGCATCAGCACAGTTTCAGCAAAGTCGCTCCGCGGCGGTCGCGGGGCGGGTAGTTGATCAGCACAGTTTCAGCAAAGTCACTGAGGTCAAACATGACACGCTGTTCAAAGAGCCTTGGAAACAAGGCCCGTTCGATTCGACGATTACCAACCAGCGGAGAGGGCGGGATTCGAACCCGCGGTCCAGCTTTTGACCGGACACGTCTTTAGCAAAGACGCGCATTCGACCACTCTGCCACCTCTCCGGCACCGGATCGCCACCCGAGCCGACACGCCCTTCCCAGGTGGGAGGGTCGCCCCGAACTCAGCCGACGGAACCGGGAAGAAACCCCGTGGTCCGGGGAACTTCCTCGCCGACTATTCTGGACGCCACTCTGGCGTCCCGCAAGGAGGCAGCGCCGAACCGTGTCGCACGCACCCACTTCACCCGGTAACGCTCCCTGCACGACCGGGAGGCTCGCCTGGGCCACGCTGGCCCTGGGCCTCATGGCCGCCACTCCGGTCGCCTCCGCGGCGGCAGAGATGATGTCGGCCGCCCATGCCACGATCCGGGCGGCGGACGCCGGACGCCACGTGGGCGTGCTGGCCGATGACTCATTCGAGGGTCGGGAAGGGGGCAGCCGTGGCGGCCGTGCCGCAGCCACCTACATCGTCGAGCAGCTCACGAAACTCGGAATTCCGCCGGCGGGGGACGCCGGCACGTACTACCAGCCATTTGGCGGGATGCGCAACATCCTCGCCCTCATCGAGGGGAGCGATCCGGCTCTGGCGAATGAGGTCGTCGTCATCGGAGCCCACTACGACCACGTGGGCTACGGCAACGCCGACAACAGCTATGGCCCCTTCGGCTACGTCCACAACGGCGCCGATGACAACGCATCGGGAGTGGCCGGCCTGCTGGAAATCGTCGAGGCGCTCGGGCACCTAGCCGAAAAGCCGCGGCGCTCGATCCTGATCGCCTTCTGGGACGGCGAGGAGAAGGGCCTGCTTGGCTCCTATCACTTCCTGCGGGTCGCCCCCCAGGGCACGGCCGGCCGCCGCGTGGTGCTGTCGATCAACCTCGACATGATCGGCCGCCTGCGGGGCAATCGCCTCGAGGTCTACGGCACCCGGACGGCGCACGGCCTGCGGGAGATGGTGCTCCAGGCCAACAACCGTCCGTCGCATGGGGCCGGACTCGACCTCTCGTTTGTCTGGGACATCGAGGAAGACTCCGACCACTACCCGTTCATCGCGGGCCGAATCCCGACGGTGATGTTCCACACCGGCCTGCACGACCACTACCACCGGCCCAGCGACGACGTGCACCTGGTGAACCTGCCCGGTATCGAGCCGGTGGCGAGACTCGCGCTCGGTTTCGTGGCAGCCGTTGCCAACGACCCCGCGTCGATCCCGCCATTTCGCGGCGAATGCCGAAACGAATCGAATACCACCCGCAATAGGCTCGAAGCCGCGATCCCAGATGCCGACGGCAGCCCGCGTGGCCGTTGGGGAATCGGCACCCGCAACGACGTTGGCGAGCCCGATGCACCCGTGATCGTCCGCGTGTGGCGAGACTCGCCGGCACACCTGGCCGGCATGATGCCCGGCGACCGCATCATGGCGATCAATGACGCCCGGATTTCATCCCACGACGACATGCTCGAGCGGTTGAAGGCCGCGGGCACGACAGCTTTTATCGACGTAGAACGGCGGGGGCACGTGACCCGCCTGGAACTGCACGACGCGGCTCATTGAGCAGCCGACGGTGTGACTAGCGACGACGCTCAATCGTCGTCGTCATCTTCGTCCTCATCCTCATCTTCATCTTCCCAATCGTCATCGTCGTCTTCCCAGTCCTCGTCTTCCTCGTCTTCCTCATCCTCCTCGTCGGAGTCCTCTTCCTCTTCCTCTTCCTCGTCCTCGTCGTCGACTTCTTCCCACTCCTCGTCGTCCTCTTCTGAATCTTCCTCTTCCTCGTCCTCGTCTTCATCCTCGAAGTCGTCGTCTTCGTCCTCGTCCTCGTCGTCATCCTCTTCATCGTCGTCGTAATCGTCGTCTTCATCGCCGGCTACGACGCCCCGGTCGTCGCCAAACGTCCACTCGTCGGCCAGCGTTGCGGCGCCACGGCTGCCGGAGGCGACCGGATCGCAAGCCGTTCCGCAGGCGTCGAACAGATCTTCCGCCGCGAGCAACTCGGGGAGTTCGTTCCACGAGAAGACATCGGCATCCCGAGCGTCCCGATGCTCACGGCCACTTGCAGCGATCGTCACGGCGAAAACCTCCTGAAACCTTATCGACAGCGACACCACAGGACATTTCTCTACCCGATCGCTCCAGCATCGTCCAATCGGTAGGCGAAAAAACACCTGCCTTGTGAACGTCACTGGCAACCCGGCGAGGGAGACAGTGTGTCCACCGCCCGCGGAGCGTGCAAGTCGCGGAATCGGGGATTCAGCCGGCGTCAGCCCCAGCCTTGCCAGACTCGCCCTCGGCCGCCCCAGAACCGGCCTCCACGGCGGGCAGGTCCTCGATCCTGGCGAGGCCAAAAGCCCCCAGAAACCGTCGGGTGGTGACATACACGTTGGGACGGCCGAGGTCCTCGGCCCGTCCCCCGACCGCGACGAAATCCCGTTCCAGGAGATGCCGGAGCATCTCCTCGCTGCCGACCCCACGGATCGCCTCGATCTCCGCCCTGGTGACCGGCTGCCGGTAGGCGACGATTGCGAGCGTCTCGAGGGCCGCTGCCGACAGCCGGCTGGCAGAGGGCTGGTCGAGGAGCCGGCGAACCCAGGGGCCAAACGCACCGCGCGTGAGCAACTGATAGCCGCCGGCGATGTGCTCGACACGAAACGCCGCGCCGGAGGCGTCAAGCAGCCGCCGAAGGTCCCGGAGAAGCACTCGCGCCCGCGTGCCATCCGGGAGCCGAGCAAGTTTGGCGAGCCGGCGGGTCGTCAACGGCTCGCGGGCCAGAAACATGGCCGCCTCCAGGCGGGCGAGTTCGTCAGACCGCACGTGGCGGCCAATGGGCCGCAGTTCGACGGGCGCCGGATCGGGCAGAGCTTCCCGCAGCCACCGCCGCCGAGCGGCGGGAGCGGCCTCCGAAAGAGCCCGAGCGCCGACCGCCGTCAGGCACGCGGCGAGCGTCTGATGCCTCCCGCATCGACCATGCATCGAAAGCGGATTCATTGGCTCACGATCGGCATCAGAAGCGAAGCGAACGCCCGCCGGCACCAACCGGCTCGGCTGCCGCCCGTTGCAGCCCCGCCCGATGCCGCCAGGATGCAACGTCGTCGAGCAGCGAGATCGCCGCCGAGCGGGCATCACCCCCCGTTACGTGAAACACCCTCAGCAGCTGCCCAGAGCCGTCGAGCGGCACGCTGCAACTTGCCACGTGGGCCCCCCCGCCACCGGCCAACGGCCGGCACTCGAAACCGATCGCACCAAGTTTGGCCAGCCGCCCCGCGACATCCTCGGCGGCGGACTCCGCGACAGCAGGCCGCGGATCAAGGGCCGTGGGCCTCTGGTCAACAGCGACGGGCGGTGCGACGGCCGCGACGGGAGCAGCAACCGGGGCTGGGGCCTCGGCCGGCGGGCTGATTGCAGGTCCCGGCGCGGCTGACCCGGTCGTGAGCCCTGCAGCGGTACCGTTCCCTGCAACGGGTTTGGCCGGCACCACCGCAGCGGTCAGCCGCCCCATCTGCTCGCGAAGCATCCGGCGCACGTCGGCCGGTATGCGGTGCGAAAACATGGCCGCCGCGGGCACGGCGATCATGAATATCAGCAGGAGTGCGGAGCGGGTCTTCATGCGGGATGCGCAGCCTCGAAGCGGGCAGGGAGGCTAGCGGGCATCCGCCGATGGGACAACCGTGGAAACCCTCGGTGTTTCCAGCGGTTCACGTGGCGAAAAGGTCGCTGGATGGCCTTCTCCGGAACCGGCTACTGGTTGCCTTCGACGAGAATCCGTCTCGGTTCGAGGCCGTCGGCGGGCGTGGCGGGGTCGAAGTGCGCGATCCCGGGTGTGTAGGTGATCTCGGTCGATGAGCGGGCCTTCGCGAGCAGGTCGCGAACGATCTTCGCGGCCAACATCTTCTCCAGACGAGGCCGGAAGGCATCGAGGCCGATGCGTCCCGGCTCCACGTTGGTCACCTTCGCGAGATGAACGCCGAATGGCGTGATGAGCGGCTTCGACACCTCGCCCTTGGCCAGCGCGAAGACCGGCTTGGTGAACACCTCCACCATCGGGCCAGACCGCATGATCCAGCCCATGTCGCCCCCGCTGTGACGGCTGGGTCCGGCCGAGAACCGCCGTGCCGCCTCGTCGAACGTAATCCGGCCTTGGAGGATGTCGCGACGGATCGCCTCGGCCTGCCGCACCCGTCGTTCGATCCCTTCGGTATCGACGATGTCGGGCCGGAGCACGATGTGACTGACCCGCAGCCGGGTGCCGTCGAACTCGCGGCGGTTCTCCTCGAAGAACGCTTCGATCGTCTCCGCAGTCATCCGCGGCCTGACGTACTTGTCGAGCGCCACCTCGAGCCTGATCTGCTCGCGGAGCCCCTGATCGTCGCGACCCGACTCCGCCAAAAACGCCTCGAGTGGGATGCCCCGCGAAGCCAGCTGGCCGCGGAGCCGCTCGACCCCCGACTCGATCTCGCCGTCGGCGACCTCGACGAGCTGCCTCGCGAGTTCACCGCGGAGCAGCGCCTCGTCGATGAGCTGTTCGAGCACCGAAGCCTCGATCTGCATCCGCTGCTCGCTGGTCGGCTTCGCCGTGGGATGCAGCCGGCGGATCACGAGGTCGATGGCGGCGCGATCGATGGGCGTGTCGCCCACGAACGCGGCGGGCGGCCCCTTCTCGGGAAGCGCGTCGGCGGCCCCCGCTGCCGGCGCCGAGAGCAGCGCCACCAGCAGCGGCAACGCCGCCGCTCTCCTGCATCGCCGCCCGGTTCGTGGTCGAAGTCCCGTCATAGTCCCGTCATGCAGTCTCCTGTCGCCCGCTCCCGCATGGTACGCGACCGGTGGACGGTTCAGAAGCGCCGCCCCGGAGCCGCTGGCGAAACCAACGGCTCCCGGCGACAATCCCCGTCGGCGAGTCCCCGCCAAGCCGGCATGCACCCCTGCGATGTCCCCCGTGTCACGGATCGTCATCAGCCTGTGCGGTGAAGGCCGCGGCCACGCGACGCGGGTGAGCACGCTCGTGGGTTGCCTCGAACAGGACCATGACGTCCTCATCTGGACGTCCGCCGACGCCCTCGCCTTCCTCCGCGAACATTTCGCAGTCGGCCATCCGCGGGTGCGGATCGAGGAGATCCCGGGGGTCGTCTTCGAATACAGCGGCGGGCGGCTCGACGTGATGAAGTCGATCGCCGCAGGCCTCGACTACCAGGCTCGGCTCCTGGGCCCGCTCGTAGACCGCATGCTCCGCACGCTCGACGAGTTCGGCGCCGACCTCGCGATCACCGACTTCGAGCCTGCCCTGCCCCGCGCGGCCGGCCGCATGGGCATCCCGCTGATCAGCGTCGATCATCAGCACTTCCTGCTCACCTACGACCTCGACGCGCTGCCCCGGACGCTGCAGTGGAACGCCTGGTTCATGAGCCATGCCGTCTGGATGTACGTGATGGAGGCGTCCGACACGGTGGTGTCGGCGTTCTTCCGGCCGCCGCTGCGACGCGGCTGGGAGCACGTGGTGCAGGTCGGCCCGCTGCTCCGCCGCGAAGTCGTCTCGGCCACGTCCCGCGACGATGGCTTCATCCTCAGCTACCTCCGCCGCCACACGCCGTTCTCAGCCGTCGAGGCGCTGACCGACTGCGGCATGCCGGTGCGGGTGTACGGCCTCGGCCACCGCGATCCGGTGGGGAAGGTGTCGTTCCACTCGATCGACGAGGGAGCCTTCGTGACCGACCTCGCAACCTGCCACGGGCTCGTCTCCGCCGCCGGCAATCAGCTGATTGGCGAGGCCCTTCATCTCGGCAAGCCGCTGCTCGTGCTCCCCGAACGGGCGCACTCGGAACAGCTGATGAACAGCCACTTCCTTCGCTCCATGGGCTGCGGTGACTTCTGCCTGCTCGAGGAGGTGACGCCCACCCACGTACGGTCGTTCGTCGAGGGCCTCGGCCGGTTCGCCGCACCATTGGCGGCCGTCGCTGGACGGATGGACGGCACCGCCGACGTGCTGCGGGTGATCCGCCATCGCCTGGACCAGCCCCGGCCGGCCTGAGCATGTGATTCCGGGAGGGGGAGCAGCCGGATCGGTGGCACGCGCAGAAGCCGGTGAGACGTGTGCGCCATGGCGGCTGCTCCGGAGCGTTTGAGCAGAGAACTCACACGTCCCGCCGGCGCCGAGCATGTCACCGGCCGGCTGCGGATTCGCAACGACGCCCACGGATCATGTGGAAACCGTACAAGCCATGAGGCCGTCAGCGGCCGCCGCTGAGTGCTCGCACGAGCAGCGGCAGCATGGCCCGCATCGCCCGTGCGCGATGGCTGATCACCGCCTTCACCGCCGGGGGCAGTTCCCCAAAGGTGCGGTGGTATTCGGTCACGATGAACAGCGGGTCGTAGCCGAAGCCGCCACAGCCGACCGGCGATTCTGCGATCCGTCCATGACAGGTTCCGGAGGCGACCGCGACGACCCGTCCGCCGGGGGCAGCGAGGGCCGCATGGCAGGCATAGTGCGCCGCACGGTCGCGACCGTTCCGTCCAGCCAGCCGCTCGAGCAGCAACTCGCTGTTGCGACCGTCCACCGTTTCGCGGTCGGACCCGGCCGCCGGCCCGGAAAACCGGGCGGAGAGCACGCCGGGAGCACCGTCGAGTGCGGGCACCACCAGACCGCTGTCCTCGGCGAGCACCCAGCGATCGAGGGCCACGGCCTGGGCGGTGGCCTTGATCGCGGCATTCTCGGCGAAGGTCGTTCCGGTCTCCTCCACATCGACCGCGGCCGCCAGCCCGGCAAGCGACGCACAGCCGATGCCATGCGGTTCCAGCAACTCGACGAGCTCGCGGAGCTTGCCCTGGTTGGTGGTGCCGAGCACGAGCATGGGATCACCGCCGGCCGGCCGGCGGTCGGGGCACGTCGATCGGCCGCGGCTGCACATCGAGCAGGATGCCGTCGAATGCCCTCGGCATGATCTGGCCGCGGGCGAGTGCCGCCGGCTCAGGTCCCAGCCCCGCCACGATCTTCGCAACTTCCGGATGCGGCTGCGCACGCCCACCGGCCCCCGGCACCGCAAGCTGGTCGATGCTGCCCACGCAGACGATGCTCGAATCCCGGTCGTGAAACTCCCAGGCGGGCCAGCCGTTGCGGCGAAGGGCCTCGGTGAGGCGATGGGCCTTGTCGGCCGCTTCCACGAGCCGGCTCTCCTGCTCGACACCACGAAGCTGCGGATCCTTCCAGCCGTTGCCCTTGAGCACCTCGAGGAAGCGGTTGACGTCCACGACGCTGCGGTCCTCGGCCTCCGGCTCGAACTGTCCACTGCCGGTGTTGAACGTGCCGGCGCCAGTGAACGTGGCGACGCGAACGGTGTAGCGCCCCGGGCAGTCGAGCAGGCTGTGCGTCACGTCGGCGTTCATTTCCATCACGAACTCGTCGATCTGCTGTCGCGAGAAGTAGTCGGCCGGCAGGAGCGGGTTGGGAATCAGCAGGGCAGTGTGAAGGGGAGGCTTCGTCGCCCCGGCGCCGCCGACGTGGTCACGGTTGGCCTGGATGAAGTCGCTTTCCAGACGGTTCGCCTTCGTGCCCTCGAGCGACCGCGGCCGGAGTTGCTTGACTTTCTGGAGCATCTTCTGCGCCCGCGGGTCGTCCGCCGACGCGAAGTCGCCCACCACGACGGCCACCTCCACGACCTGCCCCGCGTTGGCATACCGCATGCGCTTCGGCGTGCCGTCGGGATTGAGGCCCATGCCCCGCTGCTCACCGGTGTAGTCGAAGGCCTTCTCGTGCGTGTAGGCAGTGAGCCGCTGACTGCCGCGGAGCTCCTGGACGAGCTTCCGCGCATCCTCGCGGGCCCCTTCGCCGCGGAAGGTGGTGGCGAGCACGAGCCAAGGGCCATCCTTCTCGGCCAGCGGATACATCGCCTGCGGATCAACATCGCCGGCGGTGAACCAGCTTGTCGGCAGCCAGCCGCTCTGGGCGGACGCCGGCCGAGACTCACACAGCATGAGCATCGCGGCCGCGATGAGCAGGAAACGGGGCACGAAACGGGGCACAGCGTGGAAGCGGCGACGGCGCACTGGTGAAAACCCTCCTCATCACCGGCGTGGCGGGATCACCGTCGCGGCGGGGCCGGGCCGCCCCGGATCGTCCACGACGGGGCGGGGACGGTAGCAGGGAGGGCACCGCGATGCCAGACTGGAACCCCCTGGGAAAACCGGGCACTTTGAGGCGATCACGGACTCTGGCGGTACGCAGCGGGCACTTTGCATGACATCAGGCGACGATTCTCCGCAGCGGACGCCATGGGCACGACCACTCGTGGCGGTGATCATCGCCTGCTGGCTCGCCGCTGTAGCCCTCCCGCCGCTGGCGCTCGTTGCCTGGCGCGACCGCCGGATGGCGGAAGTTGCCAGCCCCGAGGCTCAGGCGGAGTGGGACGCCTTCCGCGCCGACATGCAGCGGCAGTCGGGCCGCGAGGGGCCGGTGCAGCGCAAGATTCGCAAAAGCGTGGAGCCACCGGAACTGGTCTGGCTCCGCGACTATCTCCTGCTTGCGATCGCCGCCTGGATCACCCTGGTGGGGCTGCTCGGCGGATTTCTCGCAGCGATCGCCCTCGGCGTCGCGCGGGCCGCATCAACGGCTGGGTTGGCGGCCGCATCACCGGCCGAGGATGGCGCGGCCCGTGGCCGCCACGACCAGAAACAGCACGAGCGAGATTCCCAGCACGCCGACGAACGACGACACGGCTGACTCCCAAACTCCGACACGGGGCGCGACGCGGGACCACCCCGCGTTGCGATGCCGGGATGGTAGACGGCAGCCTCCGGGCCCACAAGACGACCATGGACAAGGCGACCGCGAACAAGACGACCACGGAGGTCGTCCTCAGCTCCCGGCCGCAGGCCGCCGGAAAACCTCTTCCGGCACGACCATCCGCCCGGCCCTGCCGATGTCGTCGAGCGTTCGTCGCTGTCCGACCGTGTGCCACGGCGTGACGTCCGATAGTTCGGGCATGATCTCGAGGATCTGCTCGATCAGCATCGTGACCATGCGCCCGACCGGTTGCCCCTCCGTCCGCTCGCGGATCGCGGCGGCGGTCTTCATCAGTTTCACCATTCGCGACCGCTCGAGCACGGGACCCGACAGTTGGCTATCAGCCTCGACGAGCAGTTCGGCCACGGGCACTTCGAGCACCTCCTGCCAGCGGTGCAGGTCGCTGATCCGCAGGTCACAGTCGGGCTGCTCCTGCCGCCGCACCAACGGCAGCGACATGCCGAGCCGACGGGCGACGTTGCGGAGGGTCACGCCCTGCCGCTGCCGCACTTCCGCGATCCGGTGGAGGGCTGCGGCCTCACCTCGCGGCTGCCGCGGCGATGCGTTCGAATACTCGAACTCAGCGCGAACCGCGTCGGAATGCTCGGTGTCGGCGACCGCGAGCGGGTCGTCGCCGTAGCGGGAATCCGAGTCGTCGTAGTCGTCGCGGCAGTCCCGATCGTAGTGCACGGTGGCCATGATTCGTCCTCCAGACCTTCTGACCATGGGGCGGGGCCGCGAGCTTCATGGCCTCCATGGCTCCTGGAAGTTCTCCTGGGAGCTGAGCCCTGTCGTCGCGGTGAAATGAACTACGCAGGCCGCCGCAGAGTCGTTCGCGCCCGATAGAAAAAAACTGGCAGAAGCCAGATCCGCGGGAAGGGTCGGGGGGTGTCGTGGTAGGGTTGGGAGATGCCGCCCGATTCCAGTGCCCCCGATGACCTCGCCTGCCGTACGGCCGCGGCCTGGGCCGACGTCGCCTCCCGCGGCACGGTCCGGGCGACCGGCACGGCCGCCGCTGCGTTTATCGACAAGTTCACGACGGCCGCGATCGGAACGCTCGCCCCGGGCGAGGGTGTGGAGGGGATGTTCGCCGACGTGCGAGGGTGGGTGATTGCCCTGGCCGCGATCCTCCGCACCGACGACGGCCTGCTGATCGACTGCGACGCCCCGGTCGCCACTGCCCTTCGCGACCATCTCGAGCACTATCACATCCGGGAGGATGTCGCCCTCGTGGATGCAACGCCCGGTGAACACTCGGTCGCCGTCGTCGGTCCGGCGGCGGCCCGCTGGCTGAGGGAACGCGTCGGCGGCGACGTGCCCGCGAAACCGCTTCGCCACCGTGCGGTCCGCTGCGGCGGGATCGACGGAACCATCGTGGCCGTCGATTGGTTCGGCGCCGGTGGCTTCCTCGTCCGCGTGGCACGCGCCGACGTGGCGGCCCTCCACGACTGGCTCGCGGCCGAGGGGCTGCCTCGCGCGACCACCGCCGCCCTCGACGCCATGCGGATCGAGCAGCGGTTTCCTCTCGCGTGCGACATTCCAGAGAAGACGCTGCCCCAGGAACTCGACCGCACTGCCCGCGCCATCTCGTTTACGAAGGGCTGCTACCTCGGCCAGGAGACGGTCGCCCGAATCGACGCGCTCGGGCACGTGAATCGCACGCTGTCACTCGTCGCCGTCGAGGGTGATGGCGTGCCGCCTCCGGCCGCCGCCGTGTCGTGTGGCGGCGACGTCGTGGGCACCCTGACGTCCTCATGCTGGTCGCCGCAGCTGGGTGCGTGCGGCCTGGCGATCGTCCACCGCCGCGGCCTCGAGCCCGGAGCCGCGCTCACCGTGTCGGGTCGCACCGCACGCATCGTAAACCAAGACCGCAGCGCGGAGGCATGATGTATGGACGGCCGGCTCGACGAAGACGACACGCTCCTCGAAGCGAGCCGCTTCACGGTGGTTCGCCGCCGGCAGCCGCTGGCCGGAGGTGGCACGAGGGTCCGTGAGGTCGTCCTTCATCCGGGCAGCGTCGTGGTGCTGCCCCTCGTCTCGGCTGATCGCGTGTGCCTCATCGACGTCGTCCGCACCTCGGTGAACGCGACCCTTCTCGAACTCCCCGCCGGCACGCTCGACCGCGAGGAGTCGCTCGCCGATGCGGCCCGCCGCGAACTCCTCGAGGAGACGGGCTACCGGGCCGGCCGGATCGAGGCCGCGGGTTCCTTCTGGATGTCGCCCGGCATTCTTCGCGAGCGGATGCACCTGTTCGTCGCGAGCGATCTGGAACCCGGCCCGCAGGCGCTTGAGCCGGGGGAGCAGATCAGCACCCGCGTCGTTCCCTGGGCGGAGGCCCTGGCGATGTGCCTCGACGGCCGCATCGAAGATGCCAAGACGATCGCCAGCATCCTTCTCGTCAACGCCCGGCGCACCGGCCAGGCGGCCGCCGGCTCAAGCCTCGGGCGGCTTGGTGGATGACGTCGGCGAACGATCGAGGAGGAAGAGCACGCCGCCCACGAGACCGATGATGATCGTGCTCAGACCCCAGAGGAGAGCCACGCCGACGGCGCGGTCGCTCGGTACGCCCTCTTCTGAAAGCAAGAACGTCATCGCGTTCTCGCGGATGCCGAAGCCGCCGATGCTGATCGGGAGCACCATGACGAGGGCCACCAGCGGCACGACCGAAAACCAGAGCGAGAGAGGCTGATCAACGCCCAACGCTCGGGCCGACAGGGCCACGCCGACAGCGCCCCCGGCCTGCACGACGAAAGACCAGGCGACCGCCTTGGCGATCAGGCTCGGCTGCCGCTGATACGGAAGGAGCTGTGAGAGGAAGCCGCCGGCCCGGCTGCCTTCTGGCAGCCACGCCACGATCCGGTCGAGAAAGGAGACCGCGAGCAGGAACACGGCGAGAGCGACGGCAAGCAGGCCCGCCGCGACGACGAGCGTGACGGGCAGTGAGAGGTCGTACTTCCGTGCCGCGAGCGCGGCGCCGCCGAGCACCGCGAGCGCGGAGAGGCCAGTGAGACGGTCGGCGAGGACCGAACAGCCCGCCAGCAGCCGGCGGGGCGTGGTGTCGCCCACACGATACGCCTTGATCACGTCGCCGCCGATCGACGACGGCAGGCAGAGGCTGAAGAACATGCCTTCGAAGAATCGCCAGACGAAGAACCGCCTGGGGAAATCGAAGCCCAGCGGGCGGGCGAGCGCGGCCCAGCGGACACCGGCCACGGCCTGGACGAGCAGGGCGGTCGCCATGCCAGCCGCCCACCACCACCAGTCGGCCTGCAGCAGCAGGGTGGCGAAGTTTGACCAGTCAACTCCCCGCAGCGCGTAGGCAAGCAGCGCCACCGTGAACACCAGCCGCAGGACGAGGCTGAGCCATGGCGGCACCGCGCTACGGCGAGACGACGACGGCGTGATGTCGGGTGAGTCGGGCATGCGTGATCGCGGCGGGAGGGTGATTCGGGCCGCCGGGACGGGTACCCTACACAAAATCGTCTCCCAGCCCCACGCGTCCCTGGCAGTCCCGATGGTCCACTGGTCGTCTGGTTTTCCTGGAGCGGAACTGGTCCTGGTCGCGATGGCCTTCATCTGGGGGTCGATTCTCGGCAGTTTCGTCAACGTCGTGATCCACCGCCTGCCGCGGGGCGAGTCGGTCGTCACCCACGGGTCGCGGTGCCCGGCGTGCGGCGCGGCGATCCGCCCCCGCGACAACATCCCGATTCTCGGCTGGCTGCTGCTCAGAGGCCGTTGCCGCGACTGTGGCGTGGCGATCTCCGCGGGCTATCCGGCGATCGAGGCTGGATGCGGAGCGATCGCCGCGATCATCGCCACGGCGGAACTCTCGGGATGCGGATCGCCGCTGCTCGTCGCGAGCCGTCCGGGCATCGACCGCCTGCTCTCGGGCGACTGGCGGATCGCGCTGGCATGGGCAATCCACACGGTGATCCCGGTGGCGATGCTGGCGTGGAACCTCACCGCAGCCATGGCGGCGGCCAGGGCCGCCGAAGCCTCCCGACAACACCCGGCGCATGACGGATGCGATGCCGCCGCCCTCGTCGTCGCGGCGGTGCTCGCCGTGATGACGGCTGTTCCCGCAGTAGGCCCGCCCGGGTTCCTGATTGACGGAGGTGCTCCCGATGCGCTGCCCGGCTGGCAGGCGACGTTCGTGGCGTCGTGCCTTGGGGCCGTGGCGGGTCGGCTCGCCGGAGCCGTGACAGGAGCGGCCGGGGATCGCTGTGGGCTTGCCACCTTCGGCGCGGCGGCCGGATGGCAGGCTGTAGTGGTCGTGACGATCGTGACGGTGGGGATCAGGCTGCTGGTTGCCGCCGTGCGGCCCCGAGAGCTGATCGGAAGGGTCTTGGCCGCAGCAGCCCCGGCAGCCGCGGCCACGGCCTTCTTCGCGGCATGGCTTCCAGTCGCCGAGGCCTGGGCGGGGTGCTGGCGATGCTGGCGAGATCTGGCGCCGTGATGATTTTTGCCGCCGTCTGATCCGGCCGCATGAAATCGCGCCCAGCGGTGTGTATAGTTTGAGGGTTCCGACTGGGCGCTCCTGAACACGACATGTCCTTTCCTTCTCCCATTCTGCCGGCGAATCGCTCGCCTCTGCCGCAGCCGACACCCGACGCGGTGTCGGCACAGTCGCCGCCGCGCGCCGTGGCCGAAGACGAGGGCATGATCGAAGGTGTTCTTCGGCGGGCGCGCGAGTTCGTCTCCGACATGCAGTCGCCCGAGCAGCGGGTGCCGTGGATCGTGATCGCGATGCTCTCGGCGCTGCTCTTCTACAGCTACTGGCCGAGCCTCGTGCAGCTCCCCTCGTTCTGGGACAATCCGCAGTATCAGCATGGCTGGATCGTGCCGGTGTTCACGACCCTGCTGATCTTCTGGTGGCGAAAACCGGTGGGGCCGGTCACCCAGTCGGCACGGGCCGCGGGCGTCGGCCTACTGGTGGCGAGTTTTGCGCTGCGGCTGTTCTGCGCGAGTTACCGCATCGTGACGATCGACATGTACACCTTCGTACCGGCTCTGATGGGCGTGTTCCTGCTCGCCGGCGGCTGGAGCATGTTTCGCTGGTCGTGGGCGCCGCTGGCCAGCCTGATCTTCATGTATCCGCTGCCCGACGAGGCCACGCGGTATCTCCTCGGACCGCTGCAGACCGTGGCGACGATCGTCAGCTCGTACATGCTCCAGACAATCGGCCTTGACGCCTACCGCGACGGCAATCGGATCATCCTCGGCGACGGCCAGGTGCTCGGCGTGGTGGACGCCTGCAGCGGCCTCAAGATGCTCACGATCTTCGTCTGGCTGGCAGTGATGCTGATGCTCGTCGGCGGACTCGAGTGGTGGGAAAACCTGGCAATCGCGGCCAGTGCCATCCCGATCGCGTTGGTCTGCAATGCCTTCCGGATCACCACGGTGGGCGTGATGTACAACTACAAGATGTCGATTGCCGAGCATTTCCACGACAGCACCCCCGCGGCGATGCTCATGATGCTGCTGGCGGTCGGCTTCCTCGTCCTCGAGATGAAGATTCTGTCGTATCTCGTCGTGACGGACACCATGGCGCCGACCATGCTGGCGGCCGGCCAACGCCAGACCGCGGTGGCAGCCAACCGACCTGGCGAGCGATCTGGACAGGCTGTCCAGCCGGTGGTGGCTGGCCCGCGCCCCGCGTCACCGCAACCGCAGTCACGTCAATCCGGGGCATTTCCCTCGATTCCCATGGGGAATTTCCCCGAAAAACGGCCGAGTTCCCTGCCGCCCGATGGCGGCGAAAAAATGGGGTAAACTTAAGGGACCGTTAGTCGGGCCGTTTTTTGAATGAGCCTTCGTGCTGCGAACAGCGTATCTCCCGTGAGCAGTTGGAACACATGAACGAGTCCGGAACACCGATGGACGGATCGTCTTCAGCAGCAACGGCGACGGCCGGCTCGGGCGCCGGAATGCTTGCGCCGATCCGTGACACGGTTCTCTCGCCGCTCAGTCAGCCGTCCTCGTCGGCCCCATACGGTGGCGCCGCGGACCCGCTCGCGGGTGGAATCGACTATCGCAGGGCGTGGCATGCGTTCCGACGCCGCTGGCTGCCGGCCACGGCGCTGGCGTTGACGCTCGCCACCCTTGCCGGGATTCTCACCTGGCTCTTTCTCCCCCGCGGCTACGAGGCCGTGGCGTGGCTCCGCGTCCGCGACAAGTCGGGCATGTACGGTGTCGGCGGGGGTCGCGACAACGCCGAATACGAGGCATACCGCAAGACGCAGGTGCAGCTGATCAAGAGCCCTTTCGTGCTCACGTCGGCCTTGCGCCGCCCGGGCATCTCGTCGCTCACGACGCTCACCGACGAGCCGGATCCGGTTGGCTACCTCACGCGGCACGTTCAGGTCTCCGCTCCGATGGAGTCGGAAGTCGTGCAGGTGCGCATGCGCGGAGAAAATGCCAAGGAGGTCACGCAGCTCGTCAACGCCGTCACGCAGGCGTATCTCACCGACGTGGTCAACAAGGAGAAGTCGGAACGGCTCCAGCGCCGCGACACGCTCGAACGGAAATACAAGGAAAACATGACGGAGGTGCGGGCCAACCTCGACACCTACAACAATCTCGCCAAGTCGCTCGGCACCGCGGACAGCGCAGAGGTGGCCACGCAGCGGAGCCTCCTGCTCGACCATCTCGGCACGCTTCGTGCTCAGCTGAACCAGACGCAGCGCGACCTGACGCTCCTCGACGCTGAACTGGCGATCATGGACGCGAAGGACCGCGGCGAGATCTCGCTCGAGCAGTCGGTTCCTGAGGAGACGATCGACGCGATGCTCCTCCGCGACCCGGAGTTTTCTGAGCTTCGCGAGCGGCTCGCCGCGATCGAGGAATCGATGTCCTACCAGTCGGGGCGAAGCGCCCGCGGTGGCGCCGATCCGGCGGTCAAGCGGCTCGAGGCGATGCGGGATTCGATGGTCAGGCGGCTCGAAGACCGCAAGGAAGACCTGCGGCCGCAGATCGTGGCCCAACTCTCCATGGATTCGTCGAGCCGACGCACCGGCGCCGCCGCCGAAAGCCCGGTGGTCCTGCGGATGCGGCGTGAGATTCTCGCGCAGCAGCTCGAACAGACGACGAAGGACTTCGACCGGGTGGCCACCGAAGTGAAGGCGCTCGGCGCCGCCAATGCCGATCTCATGGCGCGAAAGCAGGAGATCGAGCAGCTCATGAAGGTCACCGACCAGATGGGCGTGCAGCTCAACGCAACCGAAATCGACGTCAACATGCCGAACCGCGTGGAGCTGATCGAGGAGGCGAGCGTGCCAGAGGGCAGCGACGACTTGTTTCGCTCCATGCTCACGGCCTTGGCGGCGCTCGGTGGGCTTGTGCTCGGCGGTGGTTCTGTCGTGCTCTTCGAGTATCTCCGCGACCGGCTCAGCATTCCCGAGGAGGTCTCGCAGCGGGTCGGCCTGCGGGTGATCGGCACCGTCCCGCGGATCTCGCGATCACGGCGCCGGCCCAACGACGGCCACGTGGCGGAGTGCGTTGACGGCATCCGGGCCGTGGTGAGCCAGACCGGCCGCGAGGCGCCGAAGGTGATTCTCGTCACCAGTGCCGTCGAACACGAGGGCAAGACGACGTTTGCGGCGCAGCTCGCAGCCAGCTTGGCCCGCTCCGGCAAGCGGACGCTCCTGCTCGACGGCGACCTGCGGCACCCCAACGTGCATCTCGCGCTCGGGCTCGACCTTCGGGCCGGACTGCCGGAGTTGCTCCGCGGCGAGATCGTGGCCGACGAGGCGGTGCAGCCCACCGCGATCGACGGGCTGTTTGCCGTCACGGGCGGCGCCTGCGACTACGCGGCAATCACGGCCCTCTCGCGGCCTGAGTCGGCGGCAATCATCAAGGCCTTCAGGGAGTCGTTCGACCACGTGGTGATCGATGCGGGACCAGTGCTGGCGTTCGCCGACGTGCTGCTGCTCGGCCAGCTCAGCGACATCGCCATCGTGGCGACCATGCGGGACGTGAGCCGCGTGCCGCAGGTCAATAGCGCCGTGGATCGGCTTCGTTCGGTTGGCATCCGGGTGCTCGGCACCGTGGTCAACGGCGTCTCCGATTCTGCTCCGCGACGGCTCTACGCGTCGCCGGCCCCGGCCTGATCGGCTGCCCAGCCGGAATCGCTTGGGTTCGTGTCCTGGAAACCCGTCTCTGGAATCTGACGTGCCATGAAGTCATCGGTTTCGGGTTGGCTCACGCTCGCAGGCGCCGCCGTGCTCGTGCTCGGGGTTACGGTCGCGCAGGGCTTCCTGACCGAGCGCTGGAAAGACAAGAGCGTCAGCAAGGATCTTCAGGCAGCCGCCACCTTGCTGGAGGAGAGGTTTCCGAAGTCGTTCGGCGGCTGGGAACTCGAACGGGAACTCGAGGCCGATTCGAAGGAACTCGAGCGGGCTGGGGCCGTGGGCCACATCTCGCGGCTCTACCGCAACACGCGGTCGAAGGCCCGGGTCTCGGCCTTCGTGGTCTGCGCGCGACCGCACGATGCGTCGGGGCACACGCCCGACCGCTGCTACCCTGGCGCCGGCTTCGAGATCGGCGAGGCCGAGCATCGCCAGAAGGTGACACTCTCGGATGGCCGCGAGGCGGAGACCTTCACGGGCACGTTCCGCAAGACTGGACAGACGCTCCGCATCTTCTGGACGTATGGGATTCGCGACGAGGCTGAAATCGACAAGGCGAACGTCGCCGCCCGCCGCACGTGGATCGCACCGCAGATCGCCCGCATCGCGCTCGTGCAGGAGCCCGCCGTCTACAAACTCTACGCGATCGTCGATGAGACGCGGCTGACGAGTTCCCAGGCGATGGTGGAGTGCGAGGATTTCATCGCGCAGCTCCTGCCCACGCTCGACACCCTGATCGCCGGCACCAACGCAGACGCGCCGGCCGCCGAGGCTCAGAGCCCGCAGGCCGAGAGCCCCGCAGCCCGGAGCGACGACCCGGCGAAACCAGCCGGCGTCGCCGAGCCAGCCGCGGCGGGCTGAGCGGGCCCAGCAGCGGAGCTTTTCGAGTGACCCTTGGGCGGCACCGCTTCCGCAGATATCTTGCCTATGTCCGTGTCCGTCCCGAGCGCGGCGGACCTCCACCTGAAATGAGGATGACGTGTCGATTTCCCAGAAGCGGGCCCTGATCACGGGCATCACCGGCCAGGATGGCTCGTACCTCGCGGAGCTGCTCCTCGACAAGGGCTACGAGGTTCACGGCCTGGTGCGGCGGTCGAGCACGTTCGGCACGCAGCGGATCGAGCACCTCTACCGCGATATCCACGAGGTGGAGCGACCGCTCGTCCTCCACCATGGCGACATGGCCGACGGGAACGGTCTCGCCCGCCTGATCCGCGAGATCAGGCCGACGGAGGTCTACAACCTCGCCGCCCAGAGCCACGTGCGGGTGAGCTTCGACCAGCCGACCTACACGGCCGACGTCACCGCGGTGGGCACCCTCCGGCTCCTAGAGGCGATCCGCGACTGTCAGGACGCGGTCGGCGCCCAGATCCGCTTCTACCAGGCGTCGAGTTCGGAGATGTACGGCAAGGTGGTGGAGACTCCGCAGTCGGAGACCACGCCCTTCTATCCCCGCAGCCCCTACGGTGTGGCCAAGCTCTATGGCCACTGGATCACGGTCAACTATCGTGAGAGCTACGGCCTCCACGGGTCCTGCGGCATCCTCTTCAACCACGAGAGCCCCCGCCGCGGCGAGACCTTCGTGACGCGAAAGATCACGCGGGCCGCCACGCGGATCAAGCTCGGGCTTCAGAAGAAGCTCTATCTCGGCAACCTCGACGCCAAGCGGGACTGGGGGTTCGCCGGCGACTACGTCGAGGCGATGTGGCTCATGCTGCAGCAGGACGAACCCGACGACTACGTGATCTCCACCGACGAAACCCATGCGGTGAGCGAGTTCTGCGAGAAGGTGTTCGCCAGGCTCGACATGGACTACCGCGACTTCGTCGAAATCGACCCGCGATACTTCCGGCCGGCCGAGGTGGAACTGCTGCTCGGCACCTCGACGAAGGCGAGACGCAAGCTCGGCTGGAAGCCCAGGGTCTCATTCGACGGCCTGATCGACCTGATGGTCGATGCCGACCTCGAACTGGCCCGCAAGGAGCGGGTGCTGATCGCGGCCGGTCACGACTCGGGCCTGCCCAACCGCTGAACGCTCGGCTGAGCCACGCCCCATGATGAACCTCGCGAACCAGCGGATCGTCGTCACCGGCGGAGCGGGCTTCCTGGGCAAGGCCGTGACCCGCGTGCTCCGCGAGCGGGGCGTGCCGGCGGAGAGCATCGTGGTGCCCCGCCGCCGCGACTTCGACCTCACGGTCGAGGCTGACGTGGCCAGGCTCTACGAGACCGCCCAGCCCAACGTGGTGATCCACCTCGCGGCCGAGGTGGGGGGCATCGGGGCCAACATGAACCATCCCGGGCGGTTCTTCTACGCCAACATGGCAATGGGGCTGCACCTCGTGGAGCATGCCCGCCGCGTCGGCCTGAAGAAGTTCGTCCACACGGGTACCGTCTGCGCCTACCCGAAGCACTGCCCCGTGCCCTTCCGCGAAGACGACCTCTGGAACGGCTACCCGGAGGAGACCAACGCCCCGTACGGCGTTGCCAAGAAGGCGATCTTCGTGATGCTCGACGGCTACCGTCGGGAATACGGCCTGGCCAGCGCCGTGGCCCTGCCCGTGAATCTCTACGGCCCCGCGGACAACTTCGACCCGGCGTCGAGCCATGTGATCCCCGCCTTGATCCGCAAGTGCGAGGAGGCCCGGCTGGCCGCCGCTCCGGAGGTTGTCTGCTGGGGAACTGGATCGGCCACTCGCGAGTTTCTCTATGTGGACGATGCCGCGGAGGGGATCGTGCGGGCGGCCGAGGTGATGGATGAGCCGGTGCCGATCAACCTCGGCGGCGGCATCGAGATCGCGATCCGTGATCTCGTCACGAAGATCGCCGCCGCCTGCGACTACAACGGCCGGGTCGTCTGGGACACCGCAAAACCCGACGGCCAGCCCCGCCGCGGCCTCGACATCTCCCGCGCGAAATCGCTGCTCGGCTGGACGCCGAAGCAGGACTTCGACACCGGCCTCAAGGCCACCGTCGAGTGGTGGCGAGCCCACGGCCAGTCCTGACCCGAAGCCGCCGTGCTGCGTGCAGGCCCAACGCCGTCAGGCGTGGGGCGAATCGGGGCAACCTCTCCCCCTCGATGGCGTCTGAGAAACGTGTGTCGCCGGCTCAGGGTCGCCAACTCGTCGCTTCATCGAGCCACGATACGGATCACTCACCGACGGGTTCGAGAGCGCCGTGGCCGAGGATGAACTTCCTCGTGCCGGCCGGACCGTCGAAGATCACCGTGCCGATCGAGCGCGGCCCGCTGCCACTGATGCCGGCGATCACGCCCTCGCCGTATTCGGCATGTCGCACCCGCTGGCCCTTCGCGTACTCGCGCCGCGGCTTTCCTTCACCGGCCATCCGCAGCGCCAGATCGGTGGCCCGCTCGATCGCCGCGTCGAAGCCCCGCCGCCGGCGGGCCGGTGGCGGAGGCGGGGCGTCGTCCTGCGAGTCTTCGAGATCGACCGTCAGGCCGTCGCGACGGACCACCGAGAGCCGCGACCGCGGCTCGTCGTGCGCGAACTCATCGAAGTCCTCGGCCTGCCGCGCCGCGGCGTCCCCAAAAGGATCGAAATCGACGTCCCGCGGCGCCTCGGTGCCCACAACGACCGTCTCGGTCCCCTGCATCTCGGCGAGGAACAGGCTCGGCGCCGAGATCCGCCGCGTGCCCCGGTAATCTCGCATGCGAGCGCAGCTGGCATGAACCTCCTCACGGCCCCGCGTGATCCCCACGAACACCAGCCGCCGCTCCTCCTCGAGATGCTCTGGGCGGTCGAGGCTCCGCTCGTGCGGAAGGATGCCATCCTCCATGGCGACGATGTAGACCACCGGAAACTCCAGACCCTTGGCGGCATGGAGCGTCATCAAGGCCACCCGGTCGGCCGACGCATCCCAGGCATCGGCATCGGCGACGAGGGCTGTCGTCTCGAGAAATCCGCCGAGCGGATCGACGGCCGAGGGATCAGCCGCGGCTGTCGCGAAGGTGTCGTCGAACTGCCGGGCCGCGGTCACGAGTTCCTCGACGTTGGAGAGGCGGTCCTGCCCCTCTTCGTCATCCTCCTGCTCTTCCGCGAGCAGCGTGCGATAGCCCGTCTGGTCGAGCACCATCTCGAGGATCGCGGCGACCGCCGATTCCCGACCCGCCGCGGCGGTCAGTTCGGCCACCAGCCGCGTGAAGCCGGCGAAGGCCGTCACCGCCCGCTTCGGCATCCCGGGGATCGCGGCGGCGTTCGCCACCGCATCGAGCCGCGTGGCACCGTGGTCCTCGGCCCAGGCCGCGAGCCGATCGAGCGACTGCCGGCCGATGCCGCGGGGCGGCACGTTGACGACGCGGAGCAGGGCCTCGTCGTCGCGTGGATTGCGGAGCAGTCGCAGCCACGCGACCACGTCGCGGATCTCCCGGCGTTTGAAGAACTCGAGACCGCGCACGAGCTGATAGGGAACGCCCCTGGTCCGCAGCGCGAGTTCGAAGGAGCGAGAAAGCGCGTTGGCCCGAAACAGGATGGCGAAGTCTCGCGGCGACCGGCGGCCGGCGAGGACGGCACCGAGAATCTCCCCGGAGATCCTCTCCGCCTCCTCGAGCCCCGAGCCATCGAGCACGATCCGCACCGGCGCCCCCGGCCCGGCCGCGGTGACGAGTCGCTTCTGCTTCCGTCTCGAGTTATGGGCGATCAGCCGGTCAGCCGTGCCCAGGATGTTCGCCGTGCTCCGGTAGTTGTCCTCGAGTTTCACGACCGTTGCGGCGGGATAGTCCCGCTCGAACTCGAGGATGTTACGGATGCTCGCCCCCCGCCACCCGTAGATCGCCTGATCGGGGTCGCCGGTCACCGCGAGGTGTGGATGGTCGATCGACAGCCCGCGGAGGATCGCGTACTGCACGGCGTTGGTGTCTTGGTATTCGTCCACGAGGATGAACCGGTGCCGGGCGTCGAGTTCGTGACGGAGGTCGGGATTCTCCGCGAGGAGTGTGGCCACGTGCACGAGCAGATCGTCGAAGTCCACCGCGTTGGCCCGCACGAGCATCTGCTGGTAGATCGGCCAGACCCGCAGCGCCAGGTCGTCGGCGGGCTTTCCCCAGCGCGGTTCGAACGTGGTGGGCGTGAGAAGATCGTTCTTCGCCCGGGAGATGACCCCGGCGATGCGATCGACGGGCGTGTGCGTGGCGGCGAGGCCGAGCGACTTCACGGCCCGCTTGAGCGTGGCAGCGGCATCATCGGGGTCGAGGATGGAATAGTCGCTCGTCAAGCCGACGAGCCGGGCATGGCGGCGGATCAACCGAGCCCCAAACCGGTGAAAGGTTCCCATCTCGACGGGCTGGGGCCCCACGAGATCGGTCACCCGGCGCCGCATTTCGTCGGCCGCCTTGTTGGTGAAGGTCAACGCCACGATCCGCTCGGGGGGCACGCCCTCCGCGATCAGATGAGCGATTCGGTGCGTCACCACTCGGGTCTTGCCGCTGCCAGGGCCTGCTAGCACCAGCAGCGGGCCCTCGACGTGGCCTGCGGCACGTTGCTGAGACTCGTTCAGGGAGGCGAAAGATGATGCTGGCACGGCTGGTGAACGGCGAAAGCTGGCAGGGATGGGAAGCCGCCATGGGCAGCCCGGCTGGGCCGATGTAGCCGATTTTCGGCTGTGTCGAGTATATTCCTCACCTGTTCGCCCGGGTGCACACCCGGTCGTCGTTCCACACCACATTCGCACGGGAGGGACCCCATGCCGCGAGTGCCGTACAAAAACCTGATGCAGTCCGATGAAATGGCCGAGAAGCTCGAGATGAGCACGGCCGAAATCGGCCTCTCCGTCCGCACGACAAACTGCTTGGAGGAGAAGGGCATCTTCACCGTCCATGACCTGCTGAACTGCACGCGTGCCGATCTCTTGTCAATCTCGAACTTCGGTGAGAAGACCCTCGAGGAAGTCTACAAGGCGCTCGAGAAGATCGGGTTCTTCCGTGTGCAGCCCTCGTCGGTCGAGTTGGCCGTCCGGCAGCCGGAGGCGGCGGCCCGCTGTTCCTGACCGGCTCCCGCCAAGGCGGCGAGGAGTTCGCTCGTGAGATTCCCGCGGTTTTTCGGCAAGAAGCGGGGCCATCGCCGAACCGGCTCACAGGCCTGGGCGTCGCTCGGTGACGCTGCATTTCATGCCGCCCTGCTCACTGCGGGGATCGTCTTCGCGGGCCTGCTCCTCTCGGGTGTGGCGGTGCCGGAGTGGCGGATCAACCAACACTTCCTCGCAACCGACTGCACGGTGCTGGGAAAGGGATTGGCCCGGCGAACCACCGTCGCCGACCGCGGGGGATCTTCCACGTGGCAGCCGTGCCTCCGCGTCCGCTACGACGTGGCCGGCCGCACCATGGAATCGTGGAGCACGCCCTCCCGAAGCACCACCACGAGCGATCGCGCTCGGGCGGTGGCCGCACTCTCGGCCTGGAACCTGGGCGACACCGTGCCGGGCTGGTACGACCCCTCGTCCCCCACCACGGTCGTGCTGCAGCGGGGCTACAACTGGTGGATGTGGCTGCTCACGCTGCTCCTGCCCGGCGCGCTGGTCTCGTTTGGCGGCATGGGGCTGGCCCGCGCGATCCGGCGGTGGGGACGGTCCGAGGAGCGGTGCGCGGTCCCCTCACGCTTCTCCGAGATCCTTGACCCGCTCGCCGCCGGCCCGCGTCAGGCGGCCGATCATCCGGGCGTGCCGGCCTGCGACGACCTCGTCAACTCACCTGGCACCGTTCTCGCCTACCGGCTCCCGATCGAGAGCCCCGAGAACTGGACGCTCCTCGGCTTCGGGCTGTTTGCGCTGCTCTGGAACTCGGTGCTGGCGGTGCTTGGCGTCGGGGCTGTGATCGACTTGCTCAAGGGGAAGATCGACTGGCTTCTCCTCACGCTGCTCGTGCCGTTCGCCGCCGTGGGCATCGCCGGCCTGGTGCTGTTCATCAGGCGGGTGCTGCTCACCACGGCCGTGGGCCCCACGCAGCTCGAGATCTCGGCCCAGCCGCTTCACCCCGGCGGCACCTACGAAGTGCTTCTCGCCCAGGGAGGATCGGGCACGCTCGAGTCGTTGCGGCTGTGCCTGGCACTCGAGGAGCAGGCGACCTTCACGCAGGGCACCGACACTCGTTTCGACCGGATCACCGTCTGGGCCCGCGACATCCGGACGTGGGGCGACCTGCAGCTCACGCCCGGTGCACGGTTCGAAGCCCGGGAGTCGTTCACGATCCCAGCCGACGCGATGCACTCGTTCGCGTCGGAGCACAATGCGGTTCGCTGGAGCATCGCCGTCCACGGTCAGCCCGTCGGCTGGCCCGGGTTCGTTCGCACCTTTCCACTCGTGGTATTTCCGGCCGAGCCGGCCACGGAGCAGGCCGCCCTGCGCCGGGAGGCCTCGCCATGAGCACCGCCGCCGAAAACTTCCGGCCTTCGCCGCGCGTGACCGTGATGTTCTCGCACAGCGACCGCCACTACGAGCCTCTCGACCCGCTCGAGGTCCGTTACGAGGCGGATGGTCTCGATGATGAGCCGCCGCGGGCGGTGGAGCATTCCGTGCTCTGGTTCACCGAGGGAAAGGGGGAGGAGGACCTCGGCGTGCACTTCTTCGAGCGGCTCGTCGCCCCAGAACGGCTGCCGCCAGCCGCCCCGATGGGACAGTTTTCCTGCCGCCTTCCCCGCAGTCCGCTCTCCTACGAAGGGGTGGTGGTGAAGATCCGCTGGTGCGTTCGAGTGCGATTCTTCTTCGAGAGCGGCCGCGATTACGTCTCGGAGCACGAGTTCACCGTCGGCCAGCTTCCGCCTGCCCACCCACTGACCGCGAACCCGTGATCACCACGACCGGCATGATCACCACGACCACCACCGCTGCCAATGAAGAGCCGCTGCGAACCATGCACGGCCCGGCATCGGCCAACCCCTTCGCAACCCGATACACGAAGCCCGGCGTCATTCCGCCCCTCGATGCGAGCGGCCGACCGCTCGATGTAGGACCGCTGATCGATCGCGTGGGTTGCGGCTGCTCGGTGATCATGGGGCCCCACGGACGCGGCAAGACCACCCTGGTTCGGGCACTGCTCGCCGCCGCCACGGCCGCCGGCCGCGCGACGTCGTTCGTACAGGTCCGATCGCGGGCTTCCGCATGGCAGGCGATCACAGCCGTG
>Ga0315904_10002469_pt1 | contig 28591 bp, 39 predicted proteins | sample LakEriMetagenome_6_FD_203529 | JGI IMG/M metagenome (GOLD analysis project Ga0315904, IMG submission 203529) | Freshwater fungal communities from buoy surface, Lake Erie, Ohio, United States - Buoy 12 MA120 | ecosystem: Environmental > Aquatic > Freshwater > Lake | place: USA: Lake Erie, Ohio...
TAGTTCCCTAGGCGTGATAGTAAGAGGCTGACTGGTTAGGTGAGCGCCCGAGGCTGACTGGTTAGGTGAGCGCCCGAGGCTGACTGGTTAGGTGAGCGCCCGAGGCTGACTGGTTAGGTGAGCGCCTTAACCTGAGTTAGCGGCGCTGACCTGCTAGCACGAGTGCTAGCAGCTTTTTGCTGCAGTTGTCAAGCGCCCAAAAACAAAAAAGGCCAGACCGTCCGGCCTGACCTGTTAGCACGGATGTGCTAACAGCTTTTTTAGGGCGCGTCAACCCCTAACCAAAGTTAGCGATTTAGTGGTAAAGTTAGCGCGTAATATTATTGCGCTAACTTTAGTAACGCTTAGTTATCAACGACTTAACCCCCTAAAGTTAGAAGTAAGCGTTTTTCAGAAATTGAGAGGGGAGAATTGAGTTTTTAGACAGTGGGAGCACGCCCTCGCTGATGCACCACCACACTGTCAAAAATGGGAGCAGCCTCTCCAGAACGCTCTTACTTACTTACTTTCAAACTTTATATATATATATATCCCTTACAATCCTGCATTTCTGCGGCTTTCCGGGTGCCTCCCTAAAGTTAGCGTTTTCAAAACCGGACTCTTACTTTACCCCAGTTTCCTTACTTTCCCCCTCGTTCATAAAAGGTATACTCCAACCTGAACGAACCCCCTCCATTTGACATAAGCCATTAGATGTGCTACATTAATAACACTGGGAAAGCAGCTGCTCCCCAGCGCCCCGCGCCCGTGCGCGTGCGGGTCTTAACCAGAGTTAAGGAGCAACGACCATGACGACCGATACCGAGTGCAAATACTGCGTCAGTGAAGCTGACTACCGCGTCAAGAAGATCGCGCACGCCAACCGCCTTGCACGCTTCGCGCAAGCTGAACTGAACCATACCCGCGACTGCCTCCGCGCAGGAATGCCTACTGACGTAGTGCTCGACGGAATCGACGAGACTTTGCGACTGCTCACCAAGCTGCTCGCCCACTGCACCAACTAATTACCAACCAAGGAGCAAACACCATGACCACTTTGACCATCCACGCACCGCGCCATTACATCTGCCTGCGTCGTGCCTCCCAGTCCCTGCTCGCTGCACTCCAGCGCGAGCACGCGTCGATCATCAACAACCTCACCAACAAGAAGGATGCCTAACCATGGTTAAGCTTTTGCATTGGTGCGCGCTGCGCATTTCGTCCCTCGCCTACCTCGTCGTGCGCCTCGGCGATCACCTCTGGGAGATCGGTGGTAACCTCGAACTGTGGTGCGATGAGAAGCACTGGGCCAAGTTGTCTAAGCGCGTAGCCAAGCAACACCCGATCAAGGGTGAAGCCATCAAGGCATGGCTGGCAGTGCCAGTCCCACCACTCGACTATACGTTTGACCCAGACAAGCCGATCATCACCATGCTTGACGAATGGGAGGACAAGTGATGCGCTTTGACGAAGCCCAAGCCCTCAAACCGGGCACACTGCTAGCCGTCAGGGATGACGTGCTGGACGACGACCCGGAAGACAATGAACACTACGCCTTGCGCGACGTGGTTGCCACACACGGCTACCTCTATCGGTTCACCCATCTACTCGAAAACGATCACTACCCAGTCCAAGCCACATCGCTGGTGACGGGTAAACACATGGAGTTCTTCCTTAACGAAGTAGATGCAGCGGAGGAGGGAGAAGGGAAGGAGTTAACGCCATGACCATGCACTTCTGCGCTAACTGCGGTTATGGGATCGGTGACGGGCGCGCAGCCTTGGGTTATCGCACGTGCCTTGCCTGCGGCGACCGCGAAGCGCGAAGCAGACGCCGGGTAGTCGCCCCCCTCAACAAGAGCAACTACGTCCTTATAACCAACCCCGAGGACCTCAAGCAACTGAACCCCAAGCGAGTAGGAGAGTGAAATGAGCGACGACCTGATTTTGAGTATGCCGCACCATGCGGGCAAGGTTGTGGAGTCCGTCCATGTGTGGGGCGACCTTGCACACTACGAGCGTAGGAAGGGTGACGACGAGGGGCTCGACCGCATCGTGGTTACGTTCACTGATGGCACCCGTGTCGTTGCGTCCTACTGGTCAAGCGAGATGGGTGGTTTGACCATCGACGAGGGAGAAGACGATGCGTAGCTGGCTAGCATACAAGCTGATGTGCTGGGCGCTGTGGTGTGACCACGACCGCACTATGATGATGGCTATCGCCCTGTCAGCCGAGAGTGCAAGGCGTGACCTCGAAGCGCGGGGGCTTCACCTCGTCCCCGACGAGAACGGTGTCCCTACCATCCAGCCCATCAACACTAAACCAACCACAATGCACTAGGAGTAAGCCATGACTGAGGAAGAACTGTTCATTGAGTTGGAGGCACTCGAAGCAGCCGAGCGTGCCATCAAGGCGCAGCGTAGGGAGTTGGAGGACAAGTGCTACGCCTTCGGCAAGAGGATCGGCTACGGTGGGCGGTTCCGCATCGACCACCTACGCATCAACTACAACATGTATAAAGCCAAGAAGGAGCAAGCAGCATGACTACACTTATCATCGGAGGCAAGGACCGCAGCGACTACCGCGCTATGAGCACACGCGAGCTGATCGAGGAGGCCAAGTATACCCCCAGCATCGAGCTGTGCATCGTGCTGGCCGAGCGCCTCGATGAGGCTGAGCGTAACCGGCGTTACGCCCGGTGCGAAGAGTGCGACCGCTACATCAACACTAACCCATAAGGAGCAAAGACCATGGCACTAGGATGGAACACACTGCGCAGCCTGCCCCGGCTACGCACTTACAAGGATGCCTACGAGCGTGAGGTCAACACCAAGCCCATCAAGGGCGACGACCGAAACCCCAAGCCCATCGCGCAGCGCAGTATGAAGTGGCGGCATATCCGCAAAGCGGACGATGCTACTATCAGCATCCACGAGACCTTGCAGGGCGGCTACCTGCCGATTTTAACTTTCAACCCTGACAACACGGTGCTCGTGCGTCCGTCTGGCTTTTGGAACAAGGCGACAAGCCACGACATGATCCGGGAAATCCTTGGTATCAGGATATGGACCGAGGCGGGTGACTCATGGGTGCAGTGTCGAGGCGGGACTTACCGACTGCGTCCGCAGCCGAAGGCTCAGTGGAACCGGGACAAGAACGAGTACGACGACCCCGAGATTACGTCCGAGCACGACAACCTGTTCATCTGGGTGCCGAACGAGACGATGCGCTACCCGTCTGGTGAGTGGGTGTTCGTCAACCCTGAGGATCGGGTAACTCACGTTATCGACCGCAAGGGTGCGCGAGAAGTGCGCGAGCGCTACGCTGACTACCTGCGCTACGCGTCGGCCATGTTCAAGCTGCGTCGGGACAACCGGCCTGAGTTCGATGAGTATGTGGAAGCGTTCCAGATGGATAAGACCGTATTTACCGCTCACGGCACCTATAAGCCTTGGTGGCTGCTGCCTAGCAACCCGCTGGAGCGAGGGTTCAGCCATGAGGACGCAGCTAACCTGTGCGCGCTGATGCAGTCCGAGGTGCCTGAATGTCAGTACAAGGCCTACCTGTGGCTGACCGCGCGCAACTGGGGAGGCCTCAACGACGTGCTCAAGGCCATCGACCACTGCCTCCTCATGCACCACCACGCCAAGATGCTGAAGGTCAAGCGGCACGAGCTGGGGGCCAAGGCCCTCGACCGCTACAAGTGGGCGATCCCGGCGTAAGCCAGATCGCTTGACATAGCGCTATTAATGTGCTACAGTATATGCACAATGAGAAGAGCGGCCCGAGCCGCCAAGCGTCAACCATAACCAACCGCTAACTCAAGTTAACAACCTAGGAGCAATCATACCATGAGCACCATTAACTTTGGCACCACTGTGTCCCTCGACGAAGCCGCGACCTTGGTTCGCACTTGCCAGCACAATCGGTTCTTCCTGCGCGGTGAGCCGGGTATCGGCAAGTCCAGCCTGATGGGTGCGTTCGAGCGTCACTTCGGCGGTGCCTACGCCTATGCCTACTTCGACTGTGCGCAGAAGGACCTTGGCGATATCGCCATGCCGAGCATCAACCGTGAGGAGCGGGTCACCGAGTACTTCCCCAATGCCGTGCTGCAGCTGCAGACTGGTAAGCCCGTAATCATCATGCTCGATGAGTTCACCAAGGCACCGCAGCCCGTGCAGAACATGCTGCATCCGTTGCTTGAGGCGCGCAACCCGCGTCTGGGTGACATCGCTCTGCCCGAGGGGTCCATCGTGTTCCTGACAGGCAACATGGCATCGGACGGTGTGGGCGATAACATCAAGGCTCACACGCTCAACCGCGTAACTACGGTTACGGTGCGCAAGCCGAGCGCCGACGAGTGGCTGGCGTGGGCGCTCAATAACGGCGTTGACCCTGTGGTCATGGCGTGGGTGGATCGCTTCCCGCATGTGATGGACAGCTACATGGACGGGGACCAGAGCAGCAACCCGTACATCTACAACCCCAAGAAGCAGCAAGGTTCGTTCGTTAGCCCTCGCTCACTGCAGCTGGTTAGCAACGTGCTCGAGCAGCGTGAGCACAACACGGCCAACGCTACGCTGGCTGCGATGATCGGTACCATCGGTGAGTCCGGTGCACGTGATCTGAATGCCTTCGTCGAGTATCAGGACCAGCTGCCTACGTGGGAAGCTGTCATCACTAACCCCAAGACGGCCAAGCTGCCTGACTCACCGGGTGCCTGTGCGGTTATGGTGTTCGGTGGTGTGACGCGTGTCGATGCTACTTCTATCACGCCGTTCATGGACTACATCGAGCGCATGGAGCCCGAGTGGCAGGCTGCCTTCGCTATCAACCTGTCCAAGAACCCCATCAAGCAGGGCGTGGCGTTCAAGTCGGTCAAGTTCCGTGACTGGTGCTACGCCAACGAGGACATTCTGTGAGCGGGTTGAGACTAGAACGCATCCAACCGTGGGGAGACATGTGGCGCATCCGGTATACCGACTTGCAAGGCTCGACGCGCTACGCCTTCAAAACCAAGCGAGACCACCCCGACGAGCTGTCGGTGCTCAAGTGGTGGCTTAAATATACAGGAGCAAACCAATGGCAATAACTGCTGAGCGCAGGCTCAAGAAAACTGTGATCGAGTTGCTGCGTGATCCTACCTTCGCCGACATGGCGGGTATCTTCATGCTGGGCACCAAGTCGGTTGTCGAGGATATACCCACTGCTGCGACTGACGGGCGTGATGAGTGGTATGGCCGTGCCTTCGCCGATACGCTGGCTGATAAGGAGCTAGCCTTCGTCGTCGTGCACGAGTCCTACCATAAGATGCTACGCCACCTCACTACGTGGGAGAAGCTGCACAAGGAGGACCCACAGCTGGCTAACATGGCGTGCGACTACGTCATCAACCTAGCCATCACCAAGCGCGACCCAACCGGTGTCATGGTCAAGATGCCGCAGAAGAACGGTAAGCCCATGGGCTTGCTGGATCAGCGGTTCGACAACATGAACGCCAAGCAGGTCTTCGACATCCTTAAGCAGGAGAAGAAGGACGGCAAGGGACCGGGCGGCGAGGGCGGCGATGGTGCTGGCTTAGACGAGCATGACTGGGCCGGTGCCAAGAAGCTGAGCAAGGAGGAGCAGGACGCGCTGGCCAAGGAGGTCGATCAGGCTATCCGGCAGGGACAGATCGCCGCGTCCAAGATGCACGGTGACAAGGCTGGCAACATGGCACGTGAACTGGCTGAGTTGCTCGAGCCCAAGGTAGACTGGCGCGAACTGCTGCGTGAGTTTGTGTCGGCTATCTGTGCTGGGCGTGACCAGTCCTCGTGGCGCAGACCCAACCGGCGCTTCCTCTCGGCAGATATCTACATGCCTAGCCTAGTAAGCGAACGCGTCGGGCATCTGGTTATCGGCATCGACACGTCGGGCTCCATCGGTGGGCCGGAGCTGTCTAGGTTCCTAACCGAGGTTAAGGATATCGCCGAGCGCGTGAACCCTGACAAGGTGGACCTGATCTACTGGGACGCATCGGTGGCTGGGCACGAGGAGTATGACTCGTTCACCCTGCCTACCCTGATCGACAGCACCAAACCCAAGGGTGGTGGAGGCACGGACCCAACCTGTGTCGAGCGCTACCTCGCCGAGAAGAAGATCACGCCCGAGTGCATCATCATGCTGACCGATGGTTATGTCGGCCAGTGGGGTAACTGGGACGTGCCGATCATGTGGTGCATCTGTGGCGGCAACACCGTCACCGCACCGGTCGGCAAGACCATCCACATCAAGGACTAACAACCAAGAAGAAGGAGCAAACCAATGAGCATTTCCAACTCAGCAATGCTGGTCGAGATGAATATCAGCGTATGGACCGGGCAGAAGGTAGACCGAGGAGCTACTATCAGAGTCACCGATGATGCGCGGGCATCGTCCGATGCGGGTCTGTTCCGCAAGAACCTCATGGCGGGCACCACCCTGCGCAAGGAGATCGCAGACTACGCGGCGCTGTGCCGCACGTGGCATAACGGGCGCACCCTGCCGTGGTCCGACAAGGGTACGAGGTTGCTGCCGACCTCGATGTTCTTTGACTATAAGAAGGAGGTCAACGCGCGGCGTGACTACTTTAATAGCAAGGTGGCGCAGTTCCTCATGGAGTATCCCACCCTCATGCTGGCTGCCGAGCGTAGCCTTGGCGATCTGTTCAACCCGGCTGACTACCCGACCGTCGAGGAGGTGCAGTCCAAGTTCGGCTTCAGGCTTGTGTTCTCGCCGGTCGCCGAGGCGGGTGACTTCCGTATTGACGTAGGTAACTCCGAGTTAGCCGAGCTACGTGAGCAGTACGAGTCGGCTTACGAGAGCCGAGTGCAGGAGGCGATGCAGACTGCATGGGACAAGCTGCACGACGTGCTGACTACCATGAGTGAGAAGCTGACCGAGCCCGAGGGTGAGAAGCCCAAGCTGTTCCACGGTACGTTCGTGTCCAACATCACCGACATGTGCAGTCTGCTTACGCACCTGAACATCGCCAACGACCCCAAGCTGGAGATGGCACGGCGCGAGCTTGAGCGGGCTATTGCCAACGTAGACATCACCGATATCCGTGAGGACCCGGGCGTGCGTATTGACCTCAAGGCGCAGGTCGATGCGGTGCTGGGCAAGTATGACTGGTGAGCGGCTATACGTGGTGGAGTGGGAGGACCGCCAACCCGTGCGTGTGATCGAGTGGAACGACTGGTTACGCGTGCCACCACCCGAACGACCGTGGGATACCACCATGATCAAAGCCAAAGACGAGCTCGATGCCTTCGCTAGAGCTGCACGAGGCGAGGACTACTTCGCCGACTATAAAGGAGCAAACTGATGCCTAACATTCTACTGCCGATGGACATGCACAACGTCTTCCGTGAGTGTCCCTACGAGAACCGTGAGTACATGCGCAACACCAACGCCCGCGTGGAGTCCTTCATGCGGCCATTGATCGACGAGCTGGCGCGCAAACGTCCGACGTGGACTTTCGTATCCACCAACCATTCCACAAACTCGGACGGCGATATCTACTACTACTACACTAAGTTCTCCGTGCGTGTGGGCGACGAAGAGATTGGCTGGATCGACAAGGACAGAAGCTGGCGCGACGGGTCGCAATATTATGAGTACGACTGCCGTGCGCTGCGTAAGGCTCGTGAGCGTGGCCACTGCAACAGGACCAAGGACCTCAAGAAAGCAGCCAAGGTCATCACTGGGTCGTTCTGCGAACTCAGCTACGGTGAGCATATGGTTGCTACGCAGAGTGCCATCAGGTCAACGGCGCATCGGATCATGAGCGGTCGCAAATACGACTACGGTCAGTCCGAAACCAAGGCGCGGTCAAGCATCATGGCTTTCCTTCGCGCAAACTGGGACGCCTTCCTAACTACGGTTAGCGACCCGGAGCTGGCTATGCTGCTAGACAAGTATGACACTGCGCGTGACGCCGAGGCTGTGGCTACCAACATTGCGAAGCACGGTGCCTACGTGAAGCTGATGGACGGCAAGTATGTGGTGAACCGTGTAGGGGGCGATGATGTGCACGTCTACACGAGCGATAACCTGCCGGATGACCTGCGTGGTCCTATCGGTGCGCTCAAGATGGTCAATGACAACACCCTGATTCCCGAGATCGGTGTGCGGTCCGAGGACGGGATACTGTACGTTATCCCTACGGTGAAGCACGATGAGTAACACACTAGAACAGTTAGAGAAGGAGTTGCGGCGATGGCCCGGTGTTAATCACCGGGCCGAGCATGCTGGACGGCATCCGCGCCTGTGGGTGGAGTACCGAGGCGAGAAGCGGTTCGTGCCATTCAGTAGCACCAAGGTGGGCCGGTATGGCCTGATGCAAAAGGTTACGCAGTTACGTCGTGTGCTGCGAGAGATGGGAGCTGACAATGACTAGAGGACGACCGAGACTACCCGAGGGCGAGCGCCTCGTGCACGTGAGCCTGCGCCTGCCGCAGTGGCTAGTGGACTGGTATGATGATGGGGCACTCAAGCGCTCCACGCGGATGCGTCGGGTACTGGAAGATTATGCCTGCCCCGATGAGAGGGAAGGTTGACACTGTCTAAATCAGGTATAAAAGTACTCACAAAGAAGGAGCAAACAGTGGCGGCAACCCCTGAAAAGCGGGTGAAGGATAAGGTGGTGGGCATCCTCAAGGATGCGGGTGCCTACTACTTCTTCCCTGCAACGCACGGCTACGGACGTAGCGGTGTGCCCGATATCGTCGCCTGTGTGAACGGGCAGTTCCTTGGCGTCGAGTGCAAGGCCGGGAAGAACAAGCCGACTGCCCTGCAAATCCGTGAGATCGAGAGTATCCGCCATGCCGGTGGTGTGGCGGTCGTCGTCAACGAGGGTAACTGGGACATGCTCCCAGAACTCATCCGCAAGTTGAAGGGAGTTACTCATGCGTAAGTATTTAACTGGGTTCGTCGTCGGTCTGGTTATGGGCACCGTTGTGCCTGCAGCTGCAGCTACCATCGTAGGTGGCACTGGCTACCTGTCTGGCTGGACTGTGACCAAGGATGGGGATGAGGTTTGCTACATGCCTTATGTCTGGACTGCCATCCGCGAGATCGAGTGCGACTGATGCGCGACAACTGGCTGGTGCTGTTCCTGTGCAGCGTGGCGGGCCTCGCCGCGTGGATCGCGCTGACCGCACCCGATGTCGAGGACTTCGAGATAACTGAGGAGGACTGGGGACTATGACCCATTACCATGTGCGTGTTCACTACCGGACCAAGACCAACCCCCGTGCCCGTAAGGTAACGTGGTTCCCGAGCATCGAGGCCCGCAACCAGACCGATGCAGGCAACAAGGCGATCCAGCGGGTCGTGAACCGCAAGAGCAACAGCGGCGTAGTCGAGGTTGAGACGGTAGACGTCCGGGAGTGGGCGTGATGGCCGATCCGTACGTCCACTGGTCGCACAAGGAAGAGAAATACTGGATCAGGGATGGCGATGACATCCTCTGGTTCGATGGTCCGTTAGAAGCCAAGGAAGCCGCACGTATGTTGGAACGTAAGCACACCACACAAGCCGAGCGCGCTGCGGTCGCAGCATGGCTGCGCCGGATCGGTAAGCCCCAGTTGGCTGATGCCATTGAGCGCGAGGAGCATCTCAAGTGAACCCCGCGCTGCGCCACTGGCTGTTCACTAACTTCGGCTGGGACATTTATGATTGGAACCCCGATGACATCAGGTTCTAGCTTCGGGCGCTCCCGCTACCATCTGACTGGTATGCAGGTGGGAGAGACGGCAGCATTCCCTAACCTCGATGCCGCCGGGAAGATGCGCCTGCGTAAGGCAGCGCACAACCACAACGCGCGCACCGATATGTACTTCTCTACCCGCTGCGTTGACGGCGTGATTTACGTGACGAGGATCAGGTGATGCCGGTTATTGTTTATGATTTTGAGACCTTCTACGACAAACACTTCTCCCTGTCGAAGATGACTACGGAGGAATACATCCGTGACGAGCTGTTCGAGGTCATTGGCATTGCCGCGAAGGTGGATGAGGGGGAGACCGAGTGGTTCTCTGGCACCAAGGCGCAAACCAAGAAGTGGCTGGAGCAGTTCCCGTGGGGTGAGGCAGTGGCCGTGGCCCATAACGCCATGTTCGATGCTGCCATCCTTAACTGGCACTTCGACATTCGCCCCAAGATGATCGCCGACACGCTGTCCATGGCGCGGGCGCTTCACGGTACGGAAGTAGGCGGAAGCCTCAAGGCGATGGCCGAGTTCTACGAACTGGGCGTGAAGGGCACCGAGGTGCTGAACGCGCTGGGCAAAGGGCGGCTGGACTTCACGCCGGATGAGCTGGAGCGGTACGGTGAGTACTGCATCAATGACGTGGAGCTGACCTACAAGCTGTTCCAAGCGATGGCCCCGCTGACCCCGAAGCTGGAAGCCAAGCTGATCGACCGGACCATCCGCATGTTCTCCGAGCCTGTGCTGGAGTTGGACACGGACGTACTGAAAGCGCACCTCGCTGCTGTGCAGGAGAAGAAGGCCAAGCTGATGGAGGCGGTCGAGGCGCAGAAGGACGTGCTCATGTCCAACCCGAAGCTGGCCGAGTTACTATCATCGCTAGGAGTCTCTCCGCCCACCAAGATCAGCCCGACCACTGGCAAGAAGACGTGGGCCTTCGGCAAGAACGACGAGGGCTTCAAGGCGCTGCTGGACCACTATGACCCTGCGGTGCAGGCCATTGTCGCTGCCCGCATGGGGGTGAAGTCTACGCTGGAAGAGACGCGCACCGAGCGCTTCATCAAGATCGCCGAGCGCGGGACGCTGCCCGTCCCCCTGCGCTACTACGCTGCCCACACCGGGCGTTGGGGTGGGGACGACAAGGTCAACCTCCAGAACCTGCCCCGCAAGTCGCCGCTCAAGAAAGCTATCCGGGCACCTGATGGCTACGTGTTTATCGACTGTGACTCCTCGCAGATCGAAGCGCGCACCCTTGCGTGGCTGGCCGGGCAGGACGACCTCGTCGAGGCCTTCGACCGGGGTGAGGACGTCTACAAGATCATGGCATCCAGCATCTACGGCGTACCCATCGAGGAGGTGACGGACGCGCAGCGGTTCGTGGGCAAGACCACCATTCTTGGTGCCGGGTACGGTATGGGGGCAATCAAGTTCCAAGCGCAGCTCAAAAACTTCGGTGTCGAGCTACCCGAGCCCGAGTGCCGTTTCATTATCAGTGTGTACCGCCAGACCTACCCTAAAATCCCGCAGCTGTGGGAGGCGGCAGGGCGCGCACTCGAAGCACTGCGGACGCAGCGCACGGCGCAGCTGGGGCGCAAGGACGTGCTCAAGGTGGACCTGCTAGGCATCCGGCTGCCTAACGACATGTACATCCGCTACCCCAACCTGCAGGTGGTCGAGACCAACGGTAAGCAGGAGCTTGTCTACGACACTAAGAAGGGGCGGGCTACTATCACCTCACGCATCTACGGCGGCAAGGTCGTCGAGAATGTCTGCCAAGCGCTGGCGCGCATCGTGATCGGTGAGCAGCTGCTTATGGTCGCACGGCGCTACCGCGTGGTCATGACCGTGCATGACGCTGTGGGGTGTATCGCCCCGGTCGAGGAGGCCGACGAGGCCCGCAAGTTCGTAGAGGACTGCATGCGCATCCGTCCCAAGTGGGCGATGGGACTACCGCTAAACTGCGAGAGCAAGATGGGAGCAAGCTATGGAGGGTGAAGAGCTACATCCTGCGGTCAAGCTACTACTAACCCGCATGCAGAGCCACCCCGACGAGTTCGTGAACGACGTCCGTTGGGGGAGCAAATACCAACCATACAAGACGCATTGGAATGCCACCGAGAAGGGGCTGTTCAACGCTAAGATACGCGAGATACGCATGCACAGCATGCACGAGAGCCTGATGAAGGAGCTACTGAGATGAGTGAGTACAAGTTCACAAAAGACTGGTTCCACTGGGCACCGGAGGTCTGGACGCAGCTGATCCCGATGCTGCCGGAGCGTAAGGCGTTCCTTGAAATCGGCTCTTTCGAGGGCCGAAGCACCGTCTGGATCATCGAGAATATGATGGAAGACGACGGTTTTATCGACTGCATCGACACATGGGAGGGCGGCGAAGAACACGGTTCCGAGGATATGCGAGAGGTTGAGGCGCGGTTCGTGCACAACGCGGAGTTGGCTACTAACGGCATCCCTAAGCACTACGATCAATGGAAAGGGACTTCGGTCAGCCGCTTGGCTGATCTTATAGTGGGTGAGGTGGGTCCGGGCCTAGGTTCCTATGACTTCATCTACATCGACGGCAGCCATGTAGCTAAGGACGTACTCACAGACGCCTGTATGGCTTGGCCACTACTTAAACCGAAGGGCATTATGGTGTTCGACGACTACTTGTGGGGTAACCCGCGTGACGTCCTGCACCGCCCCAAGGCAGCAATTGATGCTTTCACTACGATATTCGCGGAGGAAGCAGAGATCGTCCACGTTGGATATCAACTGGTCGTACGTAAGAAGGCTTAACTATTCAACTGAGGGAGCAAACCCATGCCTACTCTAGGGCCTAAGAAGGGTGAAACTATGCGCCGTATATACGCGGTGCTTCACCGGAACCCTGACCTGACAAGCGCGGAAGTGCGGGCGCACCTACCCGACCTCACCGATTCCGCATTATACTCTGCCCTGAACAAGATGAAGAAAAACGGTGCTGTTGAAGTGCGAGGTAAAAGGCAGCTTAGGTCCGACGGTACCCGCGCAGCTTCCTACGACGTTTACCATGTGAAGTACAAGTCGGGGGCTATCCCCAAGGCTAAGACCAAGCGCAAGGTCAAGGCTAAGGCCAAGGTCAAAGCCGTGCCAGTGGCACCCAAGGTGGAGGTAAGTCGCAACGACTCCGCACAAGAGCTGTTCCGGCTGCAGCAGCATAACCGAATACTCCATGAGCTGACTAGGGAGCTAGCACTTGATCTAGCAACTGCGCGGCTTGATCTGTCAGAGGCGAAGCGCCGCCGTAGCTGGTGGGCCGCAGTAAAGGAGTGGTTCGCGTGACCGATGAGATCAAAGTTAAGACCAAGCGCCCGTCACTGATGATCGCTACCCCCATGTACGGGGGCATGTGTACCGGGCACTACGTGCAGGGTCTGCTGACGACCATGAACAAGATGAGGGAGCTTGGCGTCAACGTTGCGTGGGCACAGATCACCAACGAGAGTCTGATTACGCGTGCACGTAACGAGCTAGCACGAGTGTTCCTAGAGAGCGACAACGATTACCTCATGTTCATCGATGCTGATATCGGTTTCGACGGAGAGGCAATCGCCCGGCTCATGGCGCTAGATGATGACCTCGTGTGCGGCATCTACCCCAAGAAGGAGGTGAACTGGGAGAGCGTGGAGCGCGCTGCTGCCGCAGGTAAGAAGGACCTGTCTGACCATGCCGGGGCATTCGTGTTCAACATGCTCAACGAGCATCACGTCGAGACGGATGAGCGGGGGGCTATCGAAGTGCGGCATGGCGGCACTGGCTTCATGCTTATCCGGCGGGGGGTGTTCGAGCATCTCAAGCCGCACGTGCCGACCTACCGCACGTCCTCGTTCATCAAGCCTGATGGCGAGTACGAGAAGCCACTGACGCACGAATTCTTTGCTACCAGCATCGATGCGAACGGCGCGCTGCTATCAGAGGATTACCACTTCTGCGAGTTATGGCGGAAGCACGGGGGCAAAATCTTCCTGCACCCGTTTATCAAGCTGCAGCACGTAGGCACCTACGTGTTTGGTGGCGACATCCTCAAGAGTGGAGGGAACCTGAAATGAGAGTGAAGAAGCTACAGCGTGGGTACACCGCCTACTTGTCCGACCATGAATATGCTATCCTGCAACGCATGGCCGAACGGTTTAACATCGACGAAGAGTGGAAGAATATGCCCGGTGGGCAGCGGCGCTCATGGGGGCGGCGCATCCGCCACGGGAGCTTTCTTCGCGTAGATGAGGACACACGGAAATGGTAGAAGAGCCAGTAGTTGAGTATGCTGTTGCCGACTATGCAGCTGCAGCTGCTGAGCTACTGGAGACCTTCGCAGCACAGCTGCGTAGCGGCGTAAGCGTCCAAGACATAGGACCATACGTTGTACTTATCGGGCGGCTGATGGCCCGCAGAACGTGAAGGGGGTATTATGAACATCGTCATGATTATCGTAGTTTTCTTCACTGGATTCTCACTCGGTTATATTGCCGGGCGTGTGTCTGGGTATATTGACGCGAAGCCCAAACGCGATAAAACTGGTCGTTTCGTCAGGGAGGATTAAGCACGTGGCGGCGTGGTCGTATTCAGCAATCAAGACCTTTGAGCAGTGCCCTAAGAAGTACTTCCACCTCAAGGTGGCTAAGGACGTAAAGGACGAGCCGGGGGAAGCTGCTGACTACGGCACCGCCGTCCACCTTGCAGCTGAGGAGTTTATCCGAGACGGCACGCCGATTCCCGAGAAGTTTGCCTACATCCGCCCGGTGGTAGAGCGCCTCGCTGCTATCCCGGGCGACAAGCACGCCGAGCTCAAGCTGGGAGTACGCAAGGCTAACGGGAGTTACGAACCCTGCGGCTTCTTCGACAAGGACGTGTGGTGGCGGGGCATCGCCGACCTGCTGATCGTCAACGGGCACAAGGCATGGTGCATCGACTACAAGACTGGGAAGTCTGCGCGCTATGCAGATACTAAGCAGCTAGACCTGTTGGCCGGTGCGGTGTTTACGCACTTCCCCGAGGTAGTGACGGTCAAGTCGTCACTTATCTACGTCGTTAGTGGGGAGCTGATCCCCAAGACGCATGTGATTACCGAGAAGAGCAGGTACCTTTCAGTCTTCGACGAGCAGCTGGATCACCTCGACGCCGCCATGGAAAATGGTGTATGGAATGCGAAGTCCAGCCCACTGTGCGGCTGGTGTCCGGTGACTAGCTGCGAACACTGGAAGCCGAGGAGGAAGTGATGGCCCGCAATTACCGCGCCGAGTACGATAAGTACCAAGGCAAGCCCGAGCAGATCAAGAAGCGCGCCGCGCGCAATGCTGCACGTGCGAAGCTGATGAAGGCGGGGAAGGTCAAGAAAGGCGACGGCAAGGACGTCGCGCATGTCAAAGCCTTCGACAAGGGGGGCAACAACGGCACCGGGCTGCGAGTCGAGAGCAAGTCGGCCAACCGCTCGTTCAAGCGTGACAGCAAGGGCAACCTCGTTTCGGAGACCAGTAAGCGCGAACGCAAGCGCAAGTAATCAACCTCAAGGAGCAAACGTGAGGATCATCGACAACAAAGCTCTCCTGTTGGAGACGCCTGACCCGTCCGTGGTGATGGGTGCAATCAAGAAGAGCGCGCTGACAGACGCAGGGGTTCTGGTTCACTGGGGGCACAACGAGGCCGAGCAGCTAGCTAAACTACATACCGACGTGCCGTCGCCAATGCTGCGGGACTACAAGTGGACTGGCAAGCACACGCCGTTTGACCATCAGAAAGAGACTGCCTCGTTCCTATCCATCCGCAAGCGCGCCTTCTGCTTCAACGAGCAGGGCACCGGCAAGACGGCCAGCGTGATCTGGTCTGCTGATTACCTGATGAAGAAGGGGCTGGTTAAGCGCGTACTGGTGCTGTGCCCGCTCTCGATCATGAAGTCGGCGTGGCAGAAAGACTTGTTCACTTTCGCTATGCACCGGTCATGTGGCGTGGCGCATGGCGCGGCAGCGCAGCGCAAGAAGGTCATCGCCTCTGGTGTGGAGTTCGTCGTCATCAACTTTGACGGGTTAGCTGTCGTGGCGGACGAGGTGGCAGCGGGCGGCTTTGACCTGATCGTGGTGGACGAGGCCAACGCCTACAAGAACGCGCAGACCAACCGCTGGAAGGTGCTGAACAAGCTGCTCAAGGCGACGGACCCCCGGTTGTGGATGCTTACTGGTACGCCAGCGGCGCAGTCGCCTGTCGATGCCTACGGCCTCGCTAGGCTGGTCAACCCGGAGGGGTGCCCCAAGTACTTCACCGAGTTCCGCGCAACAGTGCTGACCAAGGTCACTACGTTCAAGTGGGTGCCGAAGCCAAGCGCTCCTGCCTACGTGCATAGAGTGCTTCAGCCTGCGATTCGCTTCGAGAAGAAGGACTGCCTTGATCTGCCCGAGGTTACGCACGTGGACCGTGAAGCGCCACTGACTCCGCAGCAGATGAAGTACTACAAGCTGCTCCGTGACGAGATGATTATGGAAGCAGCAGGCGAAGAAGTCAGTGCGGTCAACGCCGCCACGAAGCTCAACAAGCTGCTTCAGATTAGCGGAGGCGCGGTCTACACGGATACTGGCGAGGTGCTGGAGTTCGACGTGTCGAACCGGCTCAACGTGGTGCTGGAGGTCATTGAGGAAGCCAGCCACAAGGTGCTGGTCTTTGTTCCCTTCACGCACACCATCGAGCTGCTCCGGGCACGGCTGGAGAAGGAAGGCATCTCGTGCGGTGTCATCAATGGTCAAGTGTCGGTCAACAAGCGCAGCGAGCTGGTGGATCGGTTCCAGACTGCCAAAGACCCGCACGTGCTTATCATTCAGCCACAGGCTGCCTCGCACGGCCTTACCCTAACGGCAGCAGACACAGTTATCTGGTACGCCCCTACTACTAGCGTGGAGACCTACCTGCAGGCCAACGCCCGCATCAACCGTCCGGGCCAGAAGAACGCCATGACGATTGTGCATATCAAGGGCAGTCCAGCGGAGGAGCGGCTGTACACGATGCTACAGGACAACATCGGCCACCACGAGAAGCTGATCGACCTGTACCGTGATGTGCTGACCGCGTAGCTATTGACACTGTATAAAACCTACTTTACCGTTCACCCACCAACCAAAAGGAGCAAGCTATGGAAGGTGATACTATGCCTGCCGACAAGCTCGTGAGGGTCTACCGGAAAATCCGGGACGCCATCAACGAGAAGGAGGAGGCCCACAAGACTGAGATAGCAGAACTAAGAGCGCAGCTCGACGTCGTCGGTGTCAAGCTGCTGGAAATCTGCAACACACAGAACATGGATAGCCTGCGCACCCCCGAGGGGACCGCAACGCGCCGTGCTGTGACCCGCTACTGGACCAACGATTGGGAAGCCATGTACGGCTTCATCAAGGACCACGACGCGCCATTCCTGCTGGAGCAGCGCATTCACAATGGGAACATGAAGCAGTTTCTGGAGGAGAACCCCGAGACGCTGCCGATTGGACTGAACGCCGACACCAAGTACGTCATTAGCGTACGCAAGCCTACCAACAAGTGAGAGAGACTATGAGCAACCTTGCAATCTTCAAGAACCCCGGCGCTGTCGCCGCCTCCGCCCTGCCGCCCTCGAAGCTGGGTCAGCAGATCGCTGAAAACTCTGCGGGCGGCTACAACCGCATCGCCACCAACACCAACGGCACCTTCAAGCGCATCATCAATGGTGAGCAGGTAGGTAAGGCCATCCGGGGTGAGTTCAACGCCATCATCGTGGACATGCTGGAGAAGCCGAGCCGCGAGTACTACGCAGGTCAGTACGACCCCGATGCCAAGGGCACTCTTCCCGACTGCTACTCGCTGCTGGGCGACAAGCCGGAAGCCAAGGCTGGCAATCGTCAGGCGGCAAACTGCGCCAGCTGCCCCAAGAATATCGACGGTTCGGGTCAGAACGGCAAGGGCAAGGCATGCCGCTTCAAGCGCAAGATCGCCCTACTGCTCGAAGGTGACACTTCGGGTGAGGTCTATCAGTTCAACGTGCCCGCGAAGAGCCTGTTCGGTAAGGGCAGCGGTTCGACGCACCCGTTCGAGAGCTACTGCCGCTTCCTCGTGAACAACGGAGCTGCGCCTGACCGCGTGGTAACTACCATCGCATACAACCTCGACGCAGAGACCATGGAGCTCAACTTCACTCCGGACCGCTTCATCAATGAGGATGAGCTGGAGCTGGTCGAACGTGCACAGGCTAACCCCCTGACGCGCCGCCTGATCCAGATCAGCGCAGGTGAGACGGAGAAGCCCAAGGCGCTGCCGAAGGCCGAGGAGCCCGAGGAAGAAGCTCCGGCGATCAAGCCCGCCGCTGTTGCCAAGAAAGCCAACAAGTGGGAAGACGACGAGGACGAAGACGAAGCCCCGAAGGCTGAACCCGCCAAGCGCGCCACCAAGAAGGAAGAAGCTCCGAAGCTGAGCGCCGACATCGGTTCGCTGGTTAACTCGTGGGCAGATGACGAGGATGAAGAATGAGCCACGGGTATACTCTGCGCATTCGTGACTTGAACGCGAAGGCCAATAAGCGCAAGCTAGGCGTTCGTCTGGGGCGTCTGTGCATCAAGCACGACGTTCCGGTCACGGTAGTCGCGCAGCGTATGGGTGTGACAAGGGCTACGGTGTATAACTGGTTCTGCGGGATTTCGGTCCCGCAGGCCAGCGCCGTCTCCCTGATCGAGTCCTATATCGCTAGTCTGGAGAGCAACGCTGCTTAACGCAGTGTGCAGACGTGTGTAGTTTTTGGGGGTAGGTGCGCCTGCCCTCGTGGAGGGTTATCGCGCCATGGAGGGTTTTGATCTATTGTCAGCGGTACGGCCAGCGGGAGGCTGGTATGCCGTTGTCGGGATCACAGAGCACAGCAAAAAACAAGAGTTAGTCGAGACACGTGAGGAGCTGGATGAGTGGGCGCAGCATTTCGTGCGCCAGAAGAAGAACGTATTTTTTGGGCTGGCTAGTTACAAGGACGGCACCTCCCGTGCCCAACACAACGTACTGGCACTCAAGTCGTTCTGGCTTGATATCGACTGCGGCCCCAACAAGGACTACCCTACGCAAGCAGAGGGGTTCGCCGCACTTCAGAAGTTCTGCAAGACCGTAGGTCTGCCCAAGCCGATCATCGTCAACTCAGGGCGCGGGTTCCACGTATACTGGGCGCTCGAAGAAGAGTGCACTCGCGAGGAATGGGAGCCAGTCGCAGCGCGCCTCAAGGAAGTGTGCAAGGCGCAGGACTTCCGGGTGGACAACAACTGCTTTGAGGCAGCGCGCATCCTGCGCATCCCCGGCACCTACAACTTCAAGGACGACCCGGCACCGCAGGTTACTGTGATGTCTATCGGCAAGCCCGTGACGCTGGAGTTTATGCGGGATACGCTGGGCGTCAAACAACGTGCGGCTCTGCCCGTGCCGGGGCCACGGCAGCCGCTTAGCCCACTGGGGCAGATGCTTCAGAACAGTATCAACACGCGCTTCTCCAAGATCATGCAGCGTGGCGAGGACGGGTGTATGCAGCTGCTATCCTGCTACCGGGAGCAAGCTGACCTCTCCGAGCCGCGCTGGTTCAACGCGCTGTCCATCGCCAAGTTCTGTTCTGACCGGGATAAGGCCGTACACAAGATGTCGGCGGAGCACCCGGACTACGATCCGATCAAGACCGAGCAGAAGCTCAAGCACATCGTCGGGCCGCACACCTGTGCGGAGTTCGAGAAGAACAACCCGGGCGTGTGCGCAGGCTGCCCACACTTCGGGAAGATTAAGTCCCCTATCTCGCTGGGCAAGGAGCTGGCGGAGGCGAAGGGTAAGGACAACGTCATCGAGCAGGAGAGCGCGGCTGGCGTCAAGAATATCTACCGCATCCCGGAGTACCCCTTCCCCTACGCACGTGGGAAGGAGGGGGGCATCTGGCGCAAGCCCATGTCGGATGCCGAGGAAGCCGAGCCGATACTGGTCTACCCCTACGACTTCTATATCGTGAAGCTGATGGAGGACCCGGCGGATGGCGGCAAGGTGCTGTTCCGACTGCACACCCCCAACAACGGCGTCAGGGAGTTCTCACTTACGACCGCTACGGTCATGGCACCGGATGAGCTGCGCAAGGCGCTGGCCGCGCGCAACATAGTGTCCGTCAAGAAGAAGTTCGAGCTGCTGGTAGACTACGTGATTAAGTCATTCGAGAACATCTACGAAACTAACAAGGTGGAGCAAATGCGTAATCAGTTCGGTTGGGTCGATAACGACAGTAAGTTTATTCTGGGCGACCGCGAGATCAGCGTCGAAGGTACTTACCACAGCCCGCCCTCTTCTGCGACCAAGGCACTTGCAGAGTATACCGTCCCGGTAGGCAGTCTTGAGAAGTGGAAGGAAGTATTCAACCTCTACGGGCGTAAGGGACTGGAGGCGTCGGCCTTCGCTGCGGCCACCGCATTCGGTGCACCCCTGCTGCGCTTCTCCGGTCAGCGTGGCGCGATCATCAACCTCGTCAACACGCACTCGGGTACGGGCAAGACCACCGTCCTGCATATGTGCAACTCGGTGTGGGGTAACCCGGAGAAGCTCTGCGCGAAGAAGGACGACACCTTCAACTCCAAGGTCTTCAAGCTGGGCGTTCTCTGTAACCTCCCGGTTACCTTCGACGAGATGTCGAACACGGAACCCAAGCAACTCAGCGAGCTTGCCTACCTCATTACGCAGGGCACCGGCAAAGACCGCATGAAGGCATCGTCGAACGAGCTGCGGGTCAACCTTACCTCGTGGCAGACCATCGCCCTGTGCTCGTCCAACCACTCGTTCTACGAAAAGCTGGAGATACTCAAGAACAGCCCGCAGGGTGAGATGATGCGCATCATCGAGTACTCACTGGACTACAGTAATGCCATCGACACCGAGACCGGCAAGCAGATGTTTGACCATCAGCTGCTGGAGAACTACGGGCACGCCGGGGAAATCTACGCGCGTTACCTGCTCGCTGAGTACGACAAGGTACGCAGCATCTACATGGGCATGCAGGCGCGGCTGGACGAGCACCTCAAGCTCACGCAGCGTGAGCGCTTCTGGTCGGCTACCGTAGCTGCCAACCTAACCGGCATCTACATCGCGCGTCACCTCGAACTATGCGACTGGGACCTTGGCGCGATCTTCAAGTGGGCTTGCAAGATGATTACTAACCTGCGCACGTCGGTCGCGCCGCCGCCAGATGGCGACAAGCAAATCCTCGGTGACTTCCTCGTAGGCCGCGTGGATAACATCCTGATCGTCAAGGACGGCGCTGACCGTCGCACCAAGATGGAAGAGCTGCCGCTGCTGGAGCCGCGCCGCGAGCTCATGATCCGCTACGAGCCAGATACCAGCAAGGTCTTCGTCACTTGCGCATCGTTCCGACAGTACTGCGCATCACGTAACATCGGTTACCGGGAGACGCTCAACAAACTCAAGAAGACCGGTATGTTCATCGGGTCTGCCCCGAAGCGCATGGGTAAGGGGATGAAGTTCAACCCGCCTCCGGTGCAGGCACTTGAGTTTGACGCCACGCACCCCGACTTCGTGTCGATGGACGGCTTCGTTCCGAAGGAGGAAGAGCTTGAAGGTAGCGGGGGTTGACTACGAGGTTAACTGGCGGGCCTTCACCAAGGGCAAGTCGCTGTTCTTCCCGTGCCTCGACCCGAAAGCGGCGTGGCGCGAGCTCCGCCCGACCCTGCGCAGACTGAAGCTAAATGTAGTTCACAAGAGCGTAGTGGACCCCAAATCTGGTATTAGGGGTTTACGTATTTGGCGGACGTGATAAGACGTCCTTGGAAGTTTGCTCCTTCCATGGTTGAACACCTTGTACCCCCACCGGTACCCTCCCCGGTGGGGGTATTTTTATTTGGGCCTGAAGGCCTCTGCCGACTTGAGCTCTTGCTGCGGCGACTTCTTACTAATCAGCATACCCTCCATGGTGCGCGCTTCGCGCTCAGTGCGGCCCTTGAGCGACCGCTCAATCGTATCCATGGTTATGAGGAAGTCAGGGTCCGGGTAAGTGCGGTTGAACGGCACGACGGTCTCGGTCCAGAACTTCTTGAAGTCTGCTTGCGTAGCAATCTCTCCAGAGTCGAGCTTGCGCTCCAACTCGTCAAGGATATCGACCCGCTCACCCTTGATCCGGTTCTCGTTCTTCTTGGCAGTGATGTAGTAGTCCTGCCAGCGGGCAAGCCGCGCAGAGCGCGCCCCAAGGATCGAGCGGGCGACGTCGCCCCCGCTAATGTCTTCCTTCGGAATGATGGTGTCACCCTTGCGGGTTTTAACACCTTCGACCTCACTGTAGTAGGCATTAACCGGCGCACGGAAGAACGCGGGCAGCAGCTTCTTGAGGGCTGCGCTGGTGTTCTCGTTCTCGATGTCTTCCCACGCCTTGAGCATCTGCGAGACCATGCTGAACCCGGCGACGTTAGCGATAATGGCACTGATTGCCGTGCTCTCAAGGCTGTCACCTGCGATAGGCTCGCGGTACCACATGTTCACGAGGTCGAGCGACAGGGTGCTGGATAGCTCAGTATCCGTCATGGCCCCCGGCACACCACCAATCACGACGTCCGCAAAGTCTACGTCGCCCTTCTCCGACGTGCCCAGATGCTCCATGATCCAACGCCGGAACATGATGTCGGCATCGTAGGCAGTGCGCGGGTCAATCCCCATCAGCTTACGCACGTCGTCATCGTCTTCTTGATCGAAACCTTCGGCGAGGGCCTGCGCCAAGATGGTGTAGAAGGGCATCGCGGTGAGACCGCCAAGCAGCCCCGCCATCATGATGACGCCTGAGAACTCCTTGAGCGCACCCCCGATGTAGGCAGTATCTGCCTCGGTCATCTTGCCCCGACCCGTAGCCTGACGCGCTGCGCCGCGAAGCGGGGCACCGATGATGTCGCGGAACGCGCCCACCATGAACTTGGTCTGGAGGATCGGGTGCATCTTGAACAGGAAGAAGGCACGAGTGACTTCGCCCTTGGCGATACGCGGGCGTTCCCAGTCAGCGAAGTTACCGATGGTGTCGTCCACGATGCGCAGAGCCTTCTGCAGAGCCCGCTCGCGGCGCTCCTCCAGCGGCATGCTGGGGTTCTCCTTGGCCTGCTTCTTCATCTCCAGCTCAAAGGCCATGTAGTAAGTGGCCTGCCGCGAGATGTTCTCCGTACCCGTGAAGAGGAAGCTCATCACCTTACCAACGTTCGCCTGCAGGTCTTGCAGCTTACCAGTGATGTTCCCCTTAGCTGTCAGCGGATGAGCGCGCTCGTTATGCACCATGGTGTCGGCGGTGGTCATCAGGATACCACGCTCGGTGCCAGCCTTAAGCGCCCACTGCAGGTCATCACTGTTCTTCACGAAGTTGGACCCGTTGACGTTAGGCATGACGGCATCGAGGTAGTCCCCAAAACGCATATTAGTGCGTTCGAGCTTCACCCGGCCAAGACTGTCCCACATCTTCATGTACTTGAGCCACATCGCAGTGCCTTCGGCGTAGCCATACTCGCGCCAGAAGCGCGGCACGACGCGCACGGGGATGTTGGCGAAGTTGGTCAACGCAGTCTTGGCTGACGTCAGGAAGTAGTAGAACGAGAAGCGGTTGAGGGCGTTTACGAACGTACGCATCGCACCGAGAGGTGGCGGGTTCAGTTCCTCCTCGGCACGCAGCTCCAACTCGCGGGCAAAGTCACCCAGCATGAGCTTCTCACTAACTGGGCGCTCTGGATCATCAATGGTGTCCTTGATCGCTTTGGTCGCTGTCCGGACGCGGCCAGCATAGGCCAGCTTGGTCAGCTCGTTTGCATTCGTGACGAGCTGGTTCTGGAAGTTCGCAAGCGTATCCGTCGAGAAACCTGCAATCTGCTTGGCATGCATGAAGTGGCGACGCGCTGACCGTTCGGGGGTAGTCATGAGCCACGTCTGGTAGATTTCATCCATCAGCTGACGCATGTCGAGGTCACCGGACTTATTGTAGTCGTCGCGTGCCTTACCCACGATGTCGAAGACGCGCTGCATCAAGGCGTCGCTCTCGCGCAGGGTGTTCTGCAGCTCACCGATGTCGTTACCAGCCTCAAAGACTGCGCTGCTCTCGGCGTCTTCCTTAAGCTGCTTAGCCAGCTTGCGGCGACCCGCTGCCAACTCGCGGGCGCTCTCAAAGACGTAGAACTGTTCCTCGCGGCCCTTCGACAGGTCCTCCTTGACGCGCAGCCAATACTGGCCATCGCGCAGCATCGGGAAGTACTCCTTGTCGAATAGGTCGGAGTCGAGGTCCCAGAACAGATCACCGGCCTTCTGCCGCTCGGTAGGCGACTGGAGCTCACGCATCATTCGGGCACGGATGTCGCGGATACGGGTAGCCTGCTCCTTGCCCAGACCGCGCTCGATACGCTCGTCAAGCAGCGCCTGCCGCGCCTCAAGGATTTTCTTGTGGTACTCGCGCTCCGCCTCGTAAAGTTCGAGGCCACCCTTCTGCTTAGCCAGCTCTGCCTTAGCGGCATAGCTGTCGCGGATGCGCTGCGTCACCGCAGCCAGCTGCTTGACCTTGAGCAGCACCTTGTCCGCATCGACCGCGATCTTGGATAGCTCGTTGGCCTTAACACGCAGTGGAGTGGATAGAGTGACCTTGTCCTTAAGCACCGAGGTGCCGTCCGACTGCTTAGCAGCCTGCTCCTTGACCGCGTCGAGCAGCTTGCGCGTCTCTGCCTTGTTGTTTGAGTTCGATAGCAGTTCGCCCTCAATGGCCTTGACCAGCCGGTGCTTGGTTAGCGCTTCGGCCTGCGTATCGAACGCGAGGAAGTCGATCTCGTTAATACGGTTGGTGAACTGAGCGCGAGCAAGAGCCTGAGTCCCGTATTTGCGCACGAAGTCGGTCATGTCGCGGACGGTGTCATCACCCGCAGCCAATAGGTTAACCCGCAGACCGTTCATCTTGCGCACGGTGTCAACGAGAACTTCTGCAACTTCGTATACAACCGGCGACTTACGCTGGAGCCAGCCCGTGATACCTGAGGTCGGCATCGACATGAGCGCCTTCTGACGCATCGGAGACGAGGTGTCCTCCGCGAAAGCGATTGCGTCGCGCAGCTTCGAAGTGTTCTCGGTAGCTTCCTCGATACCATCCACCATGCCGTAAACGCTCATGGTGTCTTCCACGCGGCGGCGACCCGCGCTCAGCCCGGCGGCTGCATCGACGACCTTCTTGTTCTTCTTGCGGGAGTACTTGGCGGTGAGTTCGACGTCTTCGTCTTGGAATACGACGTAGTTGTAGCCCGGCGCAGCCGCAATCATACCCCGTGAGTTGCCGTCGAGGTACTTGTTGCCCCGAACGCCAGCAGCAAGCAGTGCAAGCGATGCCTGCTTGGCATCACCCATAAACTCTTCGGTGAGCAGCTGGTACATCTGACCACCACTGAGGTCGAGTCGAAGCGCGCGAGGCATGGTCATCAGGTCCAAGGCTTTTTGGAACGTAGACCGGGGGGTGAAGCCCAACGACTTCATGGCCTCAATTACCTTCGGCGACTGCTTGCTTAGGGGTTTATCCCACAGCAACCAAGAGTCATCGTCGGGCTTCAACTCTACATTATAGAGCTTACCTGAACTCTTACGCGTGACCTTCAGATTACCGAGTTTATTGAGGATTTCGAGTTCCGTGATCGTGCTGCGCAGTACCGATGTTAGCTCCTTCATGCGGCGTGCATCACGCTTACGCTCGGCCTCGTTCAGTTCATCTTGGAATGAGTAGGCGGCATCGAGCAGGTCCTTAGCCACGTGCTCAAGCTCAGTCGGCTCACTCCCCGAGAACTGGGAATTGATTGTAACGGCTACATCAATCTTCTGCATTAGCCCCGGCACATCAAGGGGGTCAGCGCCCACTGCTGCAGCTGCAGCCTTAACCTGATCGCGCAGCGACTTCCCGTCAGCAACGAGCTCCGTATCGCTCAGTCGATCACGGTAGAAGCGTTCAGCAATCTGCTTGGTGTCGGTGAAGTAGAGGCCCCAGCCAAAGATTTGTGCGCCTTCGCCAGTACCGATCTTCTCGGTGGTGAACTTATCGAAGTCGTGCGGTGAGCCGTGCCACGCAGTTACGTAGCGCAGGCCCTTGACGATGGTGCTCTCGGTATCACCCTTGACGACCTTGTCGTGGGCCATGGACAGGATGGCAGCAACATCGCCATCGCTGATCTTGAGGTTGATCCCCATGCGCCGTGCGAAGTTACGCACGATAGCAGCCACCTTCTGGAACAAGGTGCGGTCGAGCTGCCCCTTCTCGGAGCGCTCGGCGAGGACTTCCTCGATTGCACGTGCCAGCGGGTTCTTGTCGTTCTTATAGGCGTCAGGGTTCTCAGCGCGCCACTTGTCGGTGTCGGCCTTAAGTTGCGCATTGCCCCGGTACATGGTAACCAGAGCGTTATCGAGATTGTTACGGAAGAGCTTTTCAAGTCCCGTATGGCCCAGCGCTTCGTGGAACAGGACCGCCTTGGCGTCCTCCATGCTGAGCAGGTTGTCAGCGAGCAGGTAGATGGTGCCATCGGGAGCAACGAGGCCGTTAGCTCCCTCTGCTTTGTCGCGCTTGATCGCCCGGCGCAGCTTGGCGTCAGGGATGTCATCGACAGATGCAACGACCTTGACCGGGTTAGTGCTCTTCCACTGCGACGTGATCTTATCGACCATCGCCTGCACGGCAGCGACGTCTACGACCTTAGGCGGCCCACCCGGCTGCTTCTCCGCGCCCTTACGGTACTTTTGTACCTTCGACTCCTTAAGGTCGATCTTGGCTTCGCGGGCTTCCTTCTTGGCTTCACGCTGCGTTGCCGACACGGGAGACCCGACCTGCGCCTTTTCGCTTAGCTCCTTCGGGAGAAAGAACTCGTTAGCCGGATCGCGCGAGTATTGCTTAGGATTAATCTCCCCTTCCGCCTCAATATTAGAAACGCGATACTTCTCAAGATCACGAGTCGGAACATCAACATAGACGACCTTCGCGCCTTCGCCTGCGTCTTTTAGGTACCAGTCGATTTGGGCTTTGCTATCAGCACGGGTAAACCAGCGCCCAGCAGCGGTACCGGCGGGAGACGCTTTGTACGCCTCCTCAAGCCACGGAGACATAACCCCAGTACGTGCTTGAACACGCGCGAGACGAGTGGTTCCAGACAGTACATCCTGCGCTTCTTTGAGGCGTGTCTTAGCGCCGACCTTCTCGTCCTGCCGCATCTCGACCATCGACTTGAGCTTGGCCCGTGCCGGGTTGAGGAGGCTGTTCTTGACGGCGGCAGCGAGGCGGTCATTGGCCTCCACGGCGGCAGCGGTAGCTGCGTCCCGCTCTTCTGCGGTAGCGTTGTTGGCCGCGCTGGCGGCGTCGATGGCTTCCTTCTCCAACTTGGCGATAGCGTCGGGGATCATCCGCTCGCCGTTGGGCGACGGACGGTAAGCATTCGGGCGTTGCAGGCGCTGGAGGAGCTCTGACCGCTGCAGGTTATCAATCAGACCCGCTTCACGTGCAGCATCCACCTCAGCAGTGAAGTCCTGCACCATGCGCGTGGCAACCGTAGGGTACTTCTGCTCGCCCGACTCGCGCTCTTCGATCTCCTCAATCCCAGCCGGAGCAGGCGGGGTATAGGGAGTGAGCTCTTCCATGCGCTCGTACACGGCGTCGGAGAAGTCCTGCCGTGTCTTTGCCTGCAGCACCAGCTCAGGCTTCTTGCCCAGCTGGGTCTCAGCTACGAGCTTATACGGCGCGTTGGTGTCTTCCGGCTCGTAGAGCACCTTGTAGACGGCGTTCTCCGGAGCCTTGGCGCGCAGGATGGACTGGATGAAGTCCAGATGCCGCTGCCGCTGCCCTGCTTCACGCTCGTTAATAGCCAGCGCACGCTCGGTACCCGCCTCAAACTCAGCGGCAGCCTGTTCCTGACGGGCAAGCCGTTCTTCCTCGGAGGCAAACCGCAGCTCGTTATACTTGTCACGCTTCAGCGCTTCACCCGGCGCAGCCTGCACAGGGAGGTCAAAGCCAAGGGATGCGGTCTGGGTGTCCTTGGGACGGCGACCACGCGAGTACTTGGGTTGGTAACCTACATCCTCTCCACGAGCTACGGCTCGCAGGGTCTCAAGATCGCCGCCACGATTGACGTATTCGTCGAGTGCATCCTGATCGTCGAGGATAGCATTAGCACGCTCAGGGGTAAGATCGCCCCCGGTGGGGTACGTCGGCGGATTAGCGAAAGCGTCGGAAGCTGAGGGGGTTGGGGGAGCTTTGCTCGCAGCAAGCTCATTAATAGTAGCCGCCTCCTTGGCGAAAAACTGCTGCACAATAGGGCCAAGGTCGCTAACAGCAACCGTATCCAACTGCCCATTAGCGCTGAGGTCAAGCATCTTTGACGCTATCGTATTAACCAATGGCGCTGGTGCTTTGACCCCCCGAGCACTTAGGGAGCCATACATATTAAGTGCGCTCTTGATCGAGGCGTCTTCGAGCTCTGCCTCGTTCGGACGTACGCCGCCCAACTGCTCCTTAATCTGTGCCTGCGGCGTGATAGTTTTTAGCGGAGGGATGACACTCGGTGCAGGGGGCGTGCTCGGTGCGGTGCCAGCCTCTGCCGCGCGCAGGCGGTCCATAGCGGCCTGCTCTTCAACATCCACCGGGGGCGGCGCACCAATGTCGGGCTCGACGATGGGCTCAACACCAGCAGTGCGTTCTTCACGGGCCTTCTGCTTCGCTTCGGCTTCTTCCGCAGCGGCTCGTGCAGCGGCTTCCTTCTGGAACTGTGCGTTGCGGACGATGGTACGCGCGGTCTCTTCGTCGAACCCTAGGTCCGTGAAGCGCTTGGTTAGCTCGTTAGCAACCTCTTCCTCTGC